>Ga0208664_100110_pt1 | contig 32632 bp, 27 predicted proteins | sample Wag42014_10_20_FD_187332 | JGI IMG/M metagenome (GOLD analysis project Ga0208664, IMG submission 187332) | Deep subsurface shale carbon reservoir microbial communities from Ohio, USA - Utica-2 Time Series 2014_10_20 (SPAdes) (version 2) ... | reverse complement strand
AAAGTTGAGAACTTAAAACGCCGAGTATTTTTATCATTGCTAAGTATTTAAGAGCAATTCAAAAAATTAAAGAGATAACTTGATTCAAACGGTGCTATTTAGATTTCACAACATTTGTCAAAGAGCCTAAATATATTTTTATAGTTTATTCAATTTAATTTCAAATAAGAACTTCTAAAATTAAAGCTTTGCTTGTTAAGGTTCAAAAATAGGGAGGCAGAGAAATGAATGATATCTTAGCTAGTTTGAAAGACAAAATCGAAGAAATTGATTTAAAAAAAATTAAAGATATAGTATTTGAGAAAATTACTGATCTGTATAATTTTATAAAGAAAGAAACTAATGAATCTATGGAAGATAAGAAGCCGACTATAGGTTTAATTAAAATTGCAGCTGGTATTTTAGCTACAATGATAGTTATGGCAACTCTGGCTGGAGCTTTTGTCTCTGATGGTTCACTTAATGCTACAACAGAAGAGGTGGTTGATGCAATCTATAATACTCATGGTTTGGTTGTTGATAGTATTGAATATAAAAGGATTAATATGGGTGATGGTAAATATCAAGATGCTTCAGTTTTATATAATAAAACTAATAATTTTTACTGGTTTGTTACCAAGACAGATTTGAACAATAAATATAATTTATTGATATCAAAAAAAGAAGAGCCATATCCTGGAGGATATTATTTAATCAAAGAGAAGGAGAAAGATATAATAGTAGATTATGTTAAAAGTTTTGACTTTTTACTTAGAACTTATTAATGGGTTGATAAATATTTGAAAAAGGGAGGAAAAAGTATTGTTGAGAATAAAAAATATTGCTGTTATTCTTATTTTTCTAGTGTTTATTTTAGTCGGTAATGTTGCTGCTATTGAATTAACAATGGGACAAGGCTTAAAAAAAGATTATACTTTAGAAGAGGAAAAATATGTTTTTGATTCGGGAGAAAAAGCTATTGTAGTGGTTTGGGCTGATCCAGGTGAAAAGTTTGACTCAAATTTATTAGAATATTTATTGTATGCAATTGGTGATAGCGGTACTGAATATTTAATTGATGGTGATGTTGGACGGGTTAAGCCAAGTTGGAATTCTTCTGCGTTCCCTGTTGTTTTAGAATCTGGTAATTATAAGATAAAAGTTACATTGGATAATGGACAAACTTCTTCAGTGAAATTCAAATACGAATAATTATTTATCTCAAGAGTTATCTAATAAAAGATAGCTCTTTTTTTTCTTTTGTTAATAAAATTATCACGAAACCTGCCTATATACCCTTCTTTCCCTCCTTTATGCCTGGTTGGATATAGTACCTATTATAAATATAATACCTATATTACTTAAACAATAGTGATAGAAGCTTATAAAGGAGGATTTTAGCATGAATAATTACTTGAATTATTTACCGGAAATTTTAAATCAATATGAAGAAAAATCAATTCTTAACCAGCCCAACAAAAGATGTATCACTGGTTTAAGAAATTATACATTAATAAAATTAATTTTAACAGCCGGCTTAAGACCAAAAGAACTTTTAAATCTTAAATGGGAAAATATTGATTTGATTGAATCCAGTTTAATGATCAGATCTGACAATTTAACACAAAACAGAAAATTATTTTTAACATTAGATGCTGTTGATGCTTTAAAAGAATGGAAATATAGGCAGCAAAAAGAGATAGGAAACTGCAGTTTTGTTTTTACTACTCTGGAGGGTAAAATAATTCAAGCCAGATATATGAGAAGTATGATCTCCAGATATGCTGATAAAGCATTTATCTGTAAAGATGTTTCTCCTTATACTTTAAGGCATACCTATGGAGCTAAGTTGTATAATACTAATAAAGATTTAAGGAAATTGAGAAAGAATTTGGGATTGGCTGATTCTAATTATCTTAAAATATATTCTATACTTGCTGATCAGGATGTTAGATTTTTATATTAGATAAAAAACTAGATTTAAAATGTCTATTATTAAATTAAAATAATAAAGTTATAAAAGAAGAAATTGATGGTAAATAAAAAGATGGACAATTAAAAATAAAATATAGAAAAAATTTATAGACTGGTGAAATAGATTTTTTTGAGTTTTATGCAGGAACTGGTACTTCTTTAGAGTAATATATTTAGTATCATGAAATTATATTACTGATTAGTATATATTATTAAATTGAATCTGATGTTAGTATAATTATTTTTATTTATTAAATGATTGGAGGATAAAATGGTGCAGTTAAGTCGTAGTAATATACTACACTTTATACCAGCTTTAGGTGGGGATTGTATATTAATAGAGTTTGATAATAAAGAATGTATTTTAATTGATTCTGGATATAAATCTACATATGAACAAGAATTAAAACCATTATTATTAAAATTAAGTAAAAGCGGGTATAAAATAAAACTATTTATTGTAACACATATTGATTCTGATCATCTTTCTGGTGCTATTCAATTATTAGAAGAAAATGGTGAATATAATAATCCACAGATTATCGAAATAAATAATATATGGTATAATGGTTTTTTCAGTACATTATTTTCTAATAATGTATTTGAGCATCATAAAGTAAATACGATTTCTAAAAACCAAAACAAAAAAATGAAAGTAATTCAAGGACAACTGGAAATGCAAATAAATAAAGAAGAACCATTGATATCAGCTAAACAAAGCAAGTGTTTTGAGTTATTATGTGCTAACCTAGGATACCCTATTAATCATCAATTTCAACGACAAATTGTTAGAAGAAAACAGAATGATAGCGAAATGTTAAATGATAATATTGTAAATTTAGGAGACTTTGTTATAACAGTACTTTCGCCCAATGATTTTTTAATTGATAAACTAGCTCATGAGTTTAATATAGAATTAATAAAAATGTTTGGAAAAAATTACAAGATTAATAAGAACTCTACTTTTTGGGATTTGTATGAAAAGCTTATGATTCTAAAAATGGAAGAACCCACAAAAACTAATACCTTAATTGGTACAGAAAGTGAAGAAATTGAAAGCTGGCTAGGTACATCAACTATGGCACCAATGAATTATGTGAATCAAGCATCAATTGTTGTTCAAATAGAATATAAAGATATAAAAATGTTATTTACAGGTGATTCAGATAGTGATTTATGGGGAAAATATTTGGATTCTTATTATGATATAATTAAGATATCTCATCATGGAACATTAAAACCTAATGTTTCAATAATTCAAGAGACAAAAGGAAACCATGTTTTAGTTTCAACTAATGGTAAAAAATATGGACATCCTGAAAAAGATTTAATTGCTAATTTAGCGTTAGGTGATTTTAAAAAATTACACTTTAATTATGATTTAGATATAAAAGATACTCTTATAAAAAACCAGGATAAGTATAATTATGAGGCTATTTTTAAGTGTAAAAAAATATACTTAGACTAAATATTGAAAGGAGAAACATGGTAATATGTTTGAAGAATATATTGTAAAAATCAATTCTTATCTGGATGAAAACCTCATTAAAAATGGAACGGGTATACTTATAAAGGATAATTTAGTTATTACTGCAGAGCATGTTTTATGTGGTAATAAACATAAAGTATCATGGGAAGATACTACTATTGAAGCTAAAGTAATAAATAAGGAAGGTCCTGTTAATTTGCTAGAATTAGAAAAAAAAATTAATCTAAATATAGCCGATATATTTTGTTCTGATGAGATTTTAAATGATGAATCCAAATGGACTATAAGGGGATTTATAAGTGATAGTCAAATAAAACATTCAGCTACTGGAGTTGGAATAATAAAGGGAGTTTCTGAAGATGGTGTATGGGATTATTACTTATCAGATATAAAATCTGGCCAATCACAAAATTATTCCGGAATGTCAGGAACTCCTGTGTTTTCTAATAATAGAATTGTAGGTATTTTACAGATGCAATCTATAAATTCTGGAGGAATCTTAGGACTTCAAATGTCTTCAGTTAATATGTTTAGAAGTCTATTAACTAGAAATAATGTTAGAAAAAGTGACTGTTACATAAAACTTAAGACTGGCTTAAGGAATTATACGGAAGTTCAGATTCAAAAGAATATAAATAGCAAAAAATATATCCCCGATATTTTTGTTGAAGAAAGTGATTATAAGGAATGTTTAAGATATTTCGCTGATCCTGAGTTATTTTTAAAAAAGGCAATTCGTCTAGCAAAGGGGTTTGATTTCAAAGAGTTTAATGAAATCTTTAAGTCTATGGGTTTTGAAGAAATTAACTTTAACCAATTTAATGAAAACTTTGATTCCAAAGATTTTAGTAAAATATATATTAAATTCTATAATAATGTTTGTTTGATGGAAAAAAATATAAAAAGTTTAAACAAAAAGCCTAGAAATAATTTAACATTAAATGAATATTACCGTAGTAAGCATAAGTGGAGAAATAATTCAGCAGAGTTTTTCTTTGCTAATATAAAGAAGAAACTCGAATATATTAAATTAAGATTTTTATTATTAACTAAAAATGCAGGTCAAGGTAAGACTAATTTTGTTTGTGATTATACTAATAATTTTCTTTTAGAAAAAGATTATTTTGTATTATATTATAATGCTTATGATTTTGATGCTGATCCTTGGGACATAATTGTTAATAAGTTGAAGCAAATTACCAAGAAACCAACAAAATATATATTAGAAGTTCTAAGAAATTCTTGGAAGAAACAACAAAGGCCAATGGTTATTATTATTGATGGTTTAAATGAAAATAATACTTTAGATAATTTTTCTTTGAAGATAAAGCAGTTATTAGAAAAGAGTAAGGATCCCTATATGTTAGCATAGTTGTCGTGGAGCACAAAATCTGTGTATAATAGAGTAACGACAATAAATCTTAAGGAGAATTACTATGCCAAGAAAAGTTTATACTAAAAAATTAAAAGAATCGATATTTAAAAGACTGGCTCCACCCAACGCTGAAAAAGTACCTGATATAGCTCGAGAAACCAATATACCAAAAGGAACTCTCTACACCTGGAGATCTAAGATTATGAAAAATAATCCAACTAGTAATAAAAAATCTAACAAATGGTCTTCCAGTGATAAATTTCAGGCTGTTTTAGAAACTGCAAGCCTCTCAGAATTAGAAACAGCTAAATACTGCCGTGAAAAAGGTATCCATGTAGAAGAACTAAAAAGCTGGATCAAGCAGTGTCAGAACGCTAATGAAAACAAATTTGAAGATCCTAAAGAACTGAAAAATAGTCTTAAAAAAGAACAAAAGAAAGCTAAAGAACTTAAAAAAGAACTTCGTGAAAAGGAAAAAGCTCTTGCTGAAACTGCAGCATTATTGGTGCTCAGAAAAAAGGCCCGAGCGATCTGGGGGGACCCAGAGGACGACTAATAGAAATTTCAGATCGCAAAAAAGCAGTAGAACTAATCGATGAAGCACATGCCAATGGTTGCAGGAAATTTAAAGCCTGTGAGGAACTTAATATATCACAGAGAACCTACCAACGATGGTCTAAAGATGGTACTGTCAAAGAAGATCAGCGACCTCTGGTTGAAAGACCAGAACCCAAAAACAAGTTAACTGAAGCTGAAAGACAGGAAATAATTGAAGTCTCAAATAGCAAAGAATTTGCAGATCTACCACCTTTTAAAATTGTTCCTAAGCTTGCCGAACAGGGTAAATATATTGCTTCAGAATCAACCTTCTATCGAGTTCTAGATGAAGAAAAAATGAATACTCATCGAGCTAAGACTAAAGAACCTGTAAAAAGAGAAGCTCCAACTCATATTGCTACTGCTCCCAATCAGGTCTGGACCTGGGATATCACCTGGCTGAATGCAATGATTAAAGGCAGTTTCTTCAAACTCTATCTGATAGTTGACATGTTCAGCAGAATGATTGTTGCCTATGAAGTCTGGGAAACTGAAAACGCTGAATACTCTAAAAGACTGATTAGAAAAGCTTCCCTGTCTCAGGGAATAGCGGCAAATGATAAACCACTTGTACTACACTCTGATAATGGAAGTCCAATGAAAGCAGCAACATTTCTAGCAACACTGGAGAAATTAGGAGTACAGAGTTCATTTTCAAGACCAAGAGTAAGTAATGATAATCCCTATTCTGAGTCATTATTTAAAACAATGAAGTACAGACCAATTTATCCTAACAAAGGCTTTAAAGACCTAAATGAAGCCAGAGAATGGGTAGCTGAGTTTGTCCGCTGGTATAATCACCAGCATTTACATAGCGGAATTAAATTAGTAACGCCCTATCAGAGACATTATGGGCTTGACATAGAGATTATGAAAAAGAGAACTGAAACATATTTAAAAGCTAAAGCAGAACATCCAGAAAGATGGTCAGGGGATATTAGAGATTGGTCCCTGCCAGAATATGTAACTTTAAATCCAATGGATACTGCTGAAGTAGAAAAATATCTCAACCAGCAGAGCTCTTAAATGAGCTTCTGCAGGAGTAGTATTCAAAGAAATTTTTAACTAAATGCGACAACTTTCTTGACAAACACCGGGATTATCCATTCCTTAAAATTATTATGACAACAAGAAATGAATTATTACAAGAAAGATTTTCAGAGTTAGAAAATGGAACTTATCTAGATATATATAAACATTTAAATATGAGTTATAGAAGTGATGATTTTAAAGATAGAATCTTCGATGGCTATTTAAAATACTTTAATATTACTATACGAAAATATACATTAATGGATCGTACTTACAGGAAACTAACAGACGATATTCTTTTACTTAGATTTTTTTGTGAAGTAAATAAAGGAAAAAAACAACTATATTTATATGATGTATATCAATATTCTGTTTTTCAACAGTATATAGATAAGAAAGCAGATGAATATCAATCAAGACAAGATATTTTAAATCATAAAGATATAGTCTTTTCCTTATTAGATAAGATTTCAAAATATATGCTTGAAAATAAGAAGTTTTTCAGTATTCCTACCAGTATTTTTTCCTCTGATGAACAAGAATTGTTATTAAAAATGTTACATAATGAAGTTATTTTTAAAGATGAGATAATAATTAAGAATGGTTTATTAAAAGATAAATCTATTGTAATTAGTTTCACATTTGATGAATTTCGAGACTTTTGTTTAACTAAATATATTTTAAAGAATTATGATGAGGAAATTTTTATAGAATTTTGGGAGTCTTTACAAACAGAGTTAAGCACAATAAGGGAAGGTGTCACAAAATATATTTTTTATCTTGCACGTACTATCTCAAAAGATGATTTATTACCCATTATAGAAAAGCTACCAAAATATAATGAAATTTATTGGGATTACATCTGGGGATTAGAAGATAAATGGATGACAATTGGGGATAAAAAATTATGGTATGAGAATTTGATTAATTTATCGGAATACGATAAGAATATTGTAAGTGATTTATTAATGAAATATGATTTTAGTTTTTTTAAAAATATAAATATATCGTTGCTTTTCAAAGCATTAGATACAATTGTAAATGATTTGAAAAAATATAAAATTTTTATTGAAAAAATGTTTAAAACTCACAATGATTCAATATATAGATATCATTATGATAAAGAAAAAGCTGTCTTCCCATATAATGATTTATTAGAGAACTTGATATACAATGTTGATGATCCAAACTGGAATAAAAATCATAAGCAAATATTTAAATTAACCCTATATCTTACTGATTTAGATTATTACGGCACAAGGGAATTGTGGAGAAAATTAATATTAAGTAGTCCTAAAATTGCAATTAATCTTTTAGAAGATATGAATAACTATCCAGTTGAAAATATTAATGGAAATATAAAAGAATTACTAAATGATCTCTTGAAAATTAATAATCTTAATATCGAAACTAGAGAAAAATTAGATGATTTATATAATACAAATTCATTTAGTAATGATATGAATATCGATTTAGCCTTGTTTATGGAAATGATACACGGGGAGGATGAGAATGAAAATTTTTAGATTAGGCGAAAGTTATTATTGTGTTATGAAAAAGAAATACAACTTAGATAAAATAAAAGAATTATATTTAAAGAAGGCTAAAGTAAAAAAAGGATCGTTTGCAGCAGAATATGTAGTAACAATTTTTAATAATGTTTTTTATAATGCTGTAGACTTAAAAAAAGATTATAATGACTTTTATAATGATGAATACAATAGTTTTAATGATTTTTTATATCATAAAAAGTTATTTTCTAGAAAAGATATTGGTGATTTTGACATTCATCAGGAGCAGACTTTATTAGAATTAAATTTAAATAGAAATAATTATAATACAAAAACTTTATTTGAATATGAAGATAATTTTATAAAGGTTTTTAATGAAATGTTGGAGGGGATAGATATATGAAAATTAAAGAGGATTTTATAACTAACAGTTCTTCTACATCTTTCATCCTGTCTATAAAGGGAGAATTGGATAAAAATAATTTCATGGATAAGATTGGTGTAACCGGAGATTTTCCGTTGTCACAATTATTTAATGATTTTTTTGATTCAATTCAATATAATAAAAAAGAAATTTCAGAGTATATGAAAGATTGCAAGGAAGATAATAAAACTGTTGAAGAATTTCTTGAATCAGAAGGTTATGATGAAGACGTTATTTTTAAGGTAAAGGAATTAATAAATAGTGATAGAGATGTATATTATGGTAAGATAAGCTCAGATGGTAGTTCAACAGCAGAGGTATTTTTCTGTATGGAAAGTTTTTTAATATGTGAAGATGATATTTATTTTAATGGAGAAATAAGCGGATGGTAATGAGTAAATGGATATTACGGCAATATAAAGATAGCTCTTATTTTGTATTATTTGACAAAGAAAATGGAACTTTGATTCGTAAAGGCAAGAACAACAAAGATCCTTTCTGGAATAAAAGAGGACCTGAATTACTAGATATTTCTATAACAAATTATTGTGAAAGAAATTGCAGCTTTTGCTATAGAAATTCTAATAGAAATGGAAAACACATGAGTTTAGAAAATTACGAATATGTCATTAAACAGGCATCGAGAATTGGAACTTTACAGGTTGCTTTAGGTGGAGGAAACCCTAACCAACATCCAGATTTTATTGATATACTAAAAATAACAAAAAAATATGGATTAATACCATCTTATACCACTAATGGACAAGGTCTGACTCCACCAATATATAAAGCAACTAAGAAATATTGTGGAGCTATAGCTGTTAGTTGGTATCCGCCATACACCGATGCTATCAAAGTTATCAAAAAATGCAAAGAAAATAATCTTAAAGTTAATATACATGTCATGTTAAATAAAGAAACTATTGTAAGTGCTTTAGAACTTATTAATGAATATAGGGATCTATTGAAAGATATTAATGCTATTATTTTCTTAAATTATAAACCAATCAATTCAAGTAAATCTATTACTTTAAGAAATTCGGAATTGTTATATCAATTTGTTGATAGTGTATTAAATACTAATTTATGTAAAATTGGCTTTGACAGTTGTATGATATCATTTTTAGTTCAGTTTAGTGATAAGTTTTTTACTGAGTCAATAGAATTTTGTGAAGCTGGGAGATTTTCAGCATTTTTATCAGAAGATCTAGAATTTTATCCTTGTTCATTTTTAAAAGGTACTGATGTAACTGGAGTTGATTTAAAAGAAAAGTCGCTACATGAGGCATGGGTTTATAGCGAACAGTTTAGAAGACTTCGCGAAAAATTATCTACTCCGGGTAATCAGAAAAATCCAATAATAGAATGCTTTAATTGTGATAAATATAATTTGTGTCATGGGGGATGTCAAATATTTGATATAAATGCTTGTAGGGAGGAAAGATAATGAGTGATTATATACATGAAAATGTAAGTTATTCAGATGCTAGAAAACGTAATTTATTAATAGTAATAGCAAAAGTCTTATTGAACAATGAATTTAGGGTTAACAGTAAATTTTCTAAGGAAGAATTATCAACTATTTTTTATTTTAGAACCAGCGATTTATATTATTATATAGACGAATTTTTTCGAAAGTTGGATGAAGATAAATATATAATTAGAGACGAAATAGAAAAAAACATCAATCAGATATTAAATAAACATACTGACGCTCTTAAAAATTTAGAAAGTGCTAAAGTTCTTTTTAATAAGGGTTTTGGTAGATTTTATCTTGAAAGTGAAAAGAGTAAAAGTTTGAGATTTCAACATGATAAATTCAATACTATTTTTGAAGCGATAAAACCGATTATTCCGATTCTCCATTGGGGATTATTACCTATATTACCTGAACACTTAATGACAAACAGTCAAAAAATACCAGAGAATAATATAATAGATTTTTACTATCATTATCATATGCTTACTGCATTATTAAAAGAAATGGAAGGAAGAGGAGTAAAAATGTCTATGAAGGGTGATATAAATTTAAATAAACCTCTAACATTTGCAGTATATTCAAGAAGATGGGGACATACGGATACATATCGTATGGAAAGGACTATAGATGGTTGGAATGTGAAAAATATAGCAATAAACGGTAAATGTGAAAAAAACGGTGAAGGCTCTTTTATTATGAATTTAAGACAGGACCACATTTTTTATCCAAAAGAAGGAGTAAAATATGCACTTGAAAACTTGTGGGACTTAGCAGATGAGAATGAAATGCCTGTCGAAGAATTACAAGAAAAATTACAACAGATAGCTGATTGGATAAGTGCAGTCGAAAAAACGGTGGGGAAAAATCAACCCGAGTGGGTTAATTATTACTGAAAAATGGTATTTAAGAAGAGTTTAAAATAAATATTTAACAAAAGAATTATATTATGTCCAGAAAAGTGATATAAGTCTAATCAGTATATTTATTATCATTTCAATAATATAATAATTTTAAAATATGATGTTATTTTTACCAATAAATATTTTTCTAATCGTCAGCATTTATTTGCTGACGATTTTCTTATGTGTGCTCCACAAATTATTCTAATAGTAGATGAAAGTTCTATCTATTTTATGGTATGTATCATGTAGAAGTCAACAGTGACAGGGTGTTCACCTTAAGGTAGAATCTGTAAATGGTGATTTGCCATAAGAACGAAGAAGCTCAATGCTGGGATAAAAAATATGCAATCTAGCCCGATTTGCAGATGTAATTAGGTTTGTAATTATTTGTTGTAAACTGAAATTACCGGGAATTGTAAAGCAGCAATGATAAATATGTTTATTACTTCCCCCGATTACATTTTAAAAAAATTATTCAAATAATATCTATTGAATTTAAGTTGACAATTGACAATTTTACATAATTAATAAAAAAATATTATGATTCAAGGTTTAATAAAAATAGCAGCGTATAAATTAGATGAAATTAGCATCAAAGAATTATATCAATCTTCTTTTTATAAATCAAATTATGATTATATATTATATTAGTAATTAACAGGGTTCTTGTTTAATAAATTATTTCAAATACATACTAATAATCTTTTGAATAATTATTTTGGTTTCGCTAACAAAGAATTAGAAATGATTTAAAAGACAAAATTTAATTTAAAGAGGGAGGAAAAAGTGGTGATTAAACTTATTCTATAAAACTTATCATAATTAAGAAAAAATATTTTAGAAGATAATAATGAAAGACTCAGCAAATATTTTTTGAGAGAATAATAAATAATTAATCAGGAGGATTTACTATGTTAGATGAAACTAAAATTTTAAAAGACATGATTAAAGAGGACAGAGAAAAATTACCATTAATATTGACTCCAACTGACTTAATAGAAATATTGCCGTTCGGAAGAAGTAAAGTTTATCATTTATTAAGTAGCGGAGAATTACCGGCAAAAAAAGTAGGGGGAAGCATTATTATTCATCGAGATAAATTCTTACTTTGGTTATTTGATGAAGAAGATAATGTTCAACCTGATGATCAGTTATTAAAAATATGAATTAATCACTAAGGATGGTTATTTCTAATTGAGATGACCATCCTTATTATATTAAGGAGGAGATTTAAAAATGGCACACTTAAGAAAAAGAGGAAGAAAGAAGTGGCAAATTGTAATAGAACTAGAACGTGATTCTGTTACTAGAGAGAGAAAGAGAAAGTATAAAACTTTTAATGGAACCAAAAGAGAAGCAGAAAGAAAAATGGCAGAATTAATACAAAAATATAAAGACGGAAGTAATATAGATAAATATTCAAAAATGAAAATGAAAAAATTAATGAGACAATATTTGAATACTCATCAGCATAATGTAGCCACCAGAACAGCTGACAGATATAGAAGAATAATTAATAATCATTTAGAACCAGCTTTTGGAGAAATGCCTATTAAAAAAGTTAAACCAATGCATATCGAATCATATCAAACTAAAAAACTAAATAGTGGAAGAATGAGTGGGGGAGGTCTATCAGCTTCAACTGTAAGAATGCATCATAATTTGCTTAATTCAATTTTTGAATATGCACAGAGATTAGAAATTATTGAAAGAAATCCTGTCAATTTAATTTCACTCCCCAAAAAGAAAAAATCAAAGCACAGATTTTTGAGCAGAAAAGAATTAAATCAAATATTAGATTATTCCAGAGGATTATGGATTCATGATTATATTTTAGTAGCTGTTTCTACTGGTATGAGAAGAGGAGAAATGATTGGATTAGAATGGGAAAATGTAGATTTGAGAAATAAAAAGATATCTGTAGTTCAGGCATTAAAAAGAACTTCTCAAGGAATTGAATTATCAGAACCAAAAACTAAGTCATCTGTTAGAAGTATATCTATAACTGATGATACTGTGAATATATTAAATAAAATAAAATCAGAGCAAGAAAAGAATAAATTAAATCTAGGTAATAATTATAATGATAGGTTTAACTTTGTCTTTTGTGAAAAAGATGGGAGGTATTGTAATCCTAATACTGTAACCAGAAGATTTAAAAGAGTTGCTAAAGCAGTTGGATTAGAAGAAGTTAAGTTGCATGATCTTCGCCATACAATGGCTAGCTTTTTAATTAAGATAGCCAATCCAAAAGTAGTACAGGAAAGACTAGGTCATTCTTCTATTTCTATGACGATGGATTTATATTCTCATTTAAGTGATGATCTACAACAGAAAGCTGCAAATGATTTATCCAAGTTTATTAATGAAAATAATGATACTATAAAAGAAAGAAAAAATGCAGTTTTATATAGTTTATAAGGATTTGGGCGGCAAGATGGCGGCAGAGACAAAAATCATAAATATATCTAATATACAAAAACCCCCAAGAAACCTGAATTACCAGGGAAAACTTGGGGGTAAATTATCTTATTAAATTTAAATGGTGCCGAAGGTGGGATTCGAACCCTCACAGGCAAAGATGCCCACAGCGCCCTCAACGCTGCGCGTCTGCCAGTTCCGCCACTTCGGCATCAACAATTATAAATTATACCATAAAAAATTGCTTTGTCAACAAATTTTTGCAAATAAATCTTTCAAAATTGAAATAAATAAAATTTAGAATTTTTAAAATGACAAAGAAATCACTTTAATGCAGGAATTGAGCTCATAATCACGAATATTATGAATATAAGGGAATAGGGAGGCAATAACATTGGCAGAAAAAAATACAAATGACAATCAAAAATCAAATAAGAAACATAAATGGATAGGAATTTTCCTGATAGCGTTACTTTTATTATTTATCGGTCTGGCCGGTTATTATTTAGAGAGAGACTTAGAGCCGGTTCCGGACAATCAAATTGAAGATGAAGAAGTTATTGAAGAGGAAAGTGGCAGCCCTGATGTTGGACCTGAACTGCAAGAAGAACAGGACGAAGAGGCTGCGACAGAAGAAAGAACAGAAGATAATGAACAAATTTCAGATACTGAAGAAACTGCAGTAGAAGATGGGCAGGAAATAGAAGCAGGCGATGAAGAAGACAGTGAAAAAATTGAAAAACAGGATTCGGGAAATGCAGAAAGAGCAGAAAGTGATTTGGAAGCTGTAACTGAAGCAGAGCCGAGCGAAGATCTTTCTGAAACAGAAACAAAAACTGAGTCAGATGTTGAGCAGGGTGTTGAGGAGGAAATTGAAGACCCCTCTTTAATAGATCGAATTCTTTCGATACTGGGGCTGGCCGAGAGTGATTTCACTCAGGATTTAAATATTTTAGTAGTCGGACTTGATGATGAAGAAAGTGTGGCCATTGGCAGTATTGAAGCAGACTCAATAATGCTGGCAAAGTTAAGGCCGGAAGCCAATAAAATGCAGATTGAACATATTGATGAAGATACAGTATATAAGGGAGAGCTGCTGCGGGAATATCACGATGGAGATATTCAACCGGCTGTTGAGGAACTGAGCGGAACTAATGTTGATTATCATGTTTATATAAATTATCTGGGTTTTGAAAAGGTGATAGATGAGCTTGGTGGTGTTCAGATTACTCTTGAACAGGAGGTAGTGGTTCCAGGTTTAGGTCTTAATTTAAAAGCAGGAGATAATTTGTTATCCGGCAAAGAAGCTTTAAATTTTGTCCGCTGGCGGGATTCCGATTCTATAGATCGCTTTAAGAGGCAGAAACTCCTAATTAATTCTGTGATGACTAAATTAAAATCAAATAACATATTCTTTAATGTCAAAGATCTCTATAATACAATAGTTGAAAGTTATAATTCAATTGAAACAGATATTAATCCTGTTCTGGCAGCAGAGATTTTTAATTATCTCAGAGAAAGCAGGGAACTGGAGCTAGAGTATATTGAATAGAATAGCAAAATTAAGCTATTAAGAAAAAATTATCTGCAGTCGATTTTTTAAGTATTTAGTAGTATATTTAACATAAAATAATTTAATTACTTGTAACAGGCTATATTTAATTTTGACTTAAAGTGGCTTTTTATATATACTAGTTATTGCTGACGCGGTAATTATGCTTTTGATTACTGCAGATGGGCGAATAGCTCAGTTGGGAGAGCACCTGCCTTACAAGCAGGGGGTCACAGGTTCGAGCCCTGTTTCGCCCACCATTTTTATTTGCAAATTTAATAAGAGAAGTTATGTTTGAAGTCCTATTTCTGACTTCCTACATCCTACTTCTAACAAACGCGGAGGTGTAGCGTAGCGGTTTAACGCGCCGGCCTGTCAAGCCGGAGATCGCGGGTTCAAATCCCGTCTCCTCCGCCATTTTGGTGGGATAGCTCAGTCGGTAGAGCAGTGGATTGAAAATCCACGTGTCGACAGTTCGATTCTGTCTCCCACCACCATCTTTTTGCGGGAATAGCTCAGTGGTAGAGCATCACGTTGCCAACGTGAGGGTCGCGAGTTCAAATCTCGTTTCCCGCTCCATTTATTTTGTTTGCAGTTTTGGGCGGCATAGCCAAGTGGTAAGGCAGAGGACTGCAAATCCTTTATTCGTCGGTTCAAATCCGTCTGCCGCCTCCATATATATTTTTAACGGTGCCGGACTGGTGCCATTTTATTTTGGTTAATATTAATTATTAATAATTAAAACTATTTAAAATATTTATCTTGACAATTTTTTGATCGATTGATATAATACAGAATGTCGCAAGTTAAATAATACATATTTGCCGGGGTGGCGGAATTGGCAGACGCATCGGACTTAAAATCCGGTGGGAATTTATTCCCGTGTCGGTTCGAGCCCGACCCCCGGCACCACTTTTTTGCTTGTACAAATAGTTATCAATCAATTAAAGTGCTGACTTAATTTTTTAAGTTGGTATAGCTCAGTTGGTCAGAGCGCTACGTTGACATCGTAGAGGCCAGTGGTTCGAATCCACTTACCAACACCATTTTAATAATAGGCCGGGGTGGCGGAATTGGCAGACGCATCGGACTTAAAATCCGGTGGGAATTTATTCCCGTGTCGGTTCGAGCCCGACCCCCGGCACCACTTTTTCCACAGTTATTGTGGAATTTTCTGTTTTATAGTTAAATTTGACTTTTTGCAATTTAAGGAATATAATAATAAAAAATAAAGATTATAAATGCAGTGAGCGGGAAGAGTAAATTCAGCTGAAAGTTAAAAGAGAATTGTGCCGGCGGCTGAAAGCACATAATTTTGCAGTGAATTGAAAACCACCCGGGAGCAGATAGGATGAACTAAGTATTTCTATCCGGTTAAGCCGTTACCTTATTGAGTGAATAATAATTTTAATCATTCTTTTGAATTGGAATACTTACAATTATTATTAACTAGAGTGGAACCGCGCAATCCGTCGTCTCTATAATGAGATGAGGGATTTTTTTAGTTTTATATAACATTATTAGTCTTAAAAGATGAATTAATAAAATTTTGAAGGGGGAAATTAAATGGAAAAGGTAAAAGTTACACTGCCAGATGGATCGGTTAAGGAATATGATGCCGGAACAACAGTTAAAGATGTTGCTTATTCTATTGGTAGTGGTCTGGGAAGAGATGCTATTGCTGGAGTTGTTGATGGAAAAGAAGTAGATGCCAGTTATCCAATCGAAGATGATGTTGAGCTTTCAATTATTACCATTGATAGTGATGATGCTCTGGAGATTATCCGTCATACTACCTCACATGTGATGGCCCAGGCGGTAAAGAGATTATATGGTGATGTTCAGGTTGCAATTGGACCTGCTATTGAAGATGGCTTCTATTATGATTTTGATCTGGAAGAGAGCTTTAATCAGGATTCTCTAAAAGAAATTGAAGCCGAGATGGAAAAAATCATCAAGGAAGATATTGAAATTGAGCGTAAAGTACTGCCCCGTGAAGAAGCAGTTGAATTAATGAAAGAAAGAAATGAAAAATATAAGCTGGAATTAATCGAGGAACTTGAGGATCAGATGATCAGTCTTTATTTTCAGGGTGATTTTGTAGATCTCTGCCGGGGGCCACATCTACCTTCTACTGGCTATGTAAAAGCATTTAAACTGCTCAATGTTGCTGGAGCTTACTGGCGCGGTGATGAAAATAATGAAATGCTGCAGCGGATTTATGGTACTGCTTTTGCAAATGAGAAGGATTTAAATAAATATTTAGAAAGAAGAGAAGAGGCCAAAAAACGAGACCACAACAAATTGGGCCGTGAACTTGATTTATTTATGACAGTTGATGATATCGGTCAGGGTCTGCCGCTTTTAAAACCTAAAGGAGCAAAAGTTGTACAGACCTTACAGCGTTTTGTCGAAGATGAAGAAGAAAAAAGAGGTTACCAGCTGACCAAAACTCCTTTTATGGCTAAAAGTGATCTTTACAAAACTTCCGGCCACTGGGACCACTACAAAGACGGAATGTTTGTTCTGGGAGATGAGGATAGTGATGAGGGAGCAATGGCTCTCCGTCCGATGACCTGTCCTTTCCAGTTCCAGATTTATAACTCTAAGTTAAGAAGTTACCGTGATCTGCCTTTAAGATACTCTGAAACTTCAACTTTATTTAGAAACGAAGCTTCAGGAGAAATGCACGGTTTGATCAGGTTACGCCAGTTTACAATTTCTGAGGGCCACTTAATCGTTACTCCAGAACAGCTGGAAGAAGAATTTAGAGGTGTAATTGATTTAATTAATTACATGATGGAGTCAATTGGAATTCAGGATGATATCTGGTACAGATTCTCAAAATGGGATCCCAGCAATAAAGATAAATATATTGACAACCCTGAAGCCTGGAATGACTCTCAGGAAAAGATGAAAACTATTTTAGATAATCTTGATTTAGATTATGAAGAAGCAGCAGGAGAAGCAGCTTTTTACGGCCCCAAATTAGATATTCAGTTTAAAAATGTTCACGGTAAAGAAGATACAATCATCACAGTTCAGATTGACTTCTCTTTACCGGAGAAATTTGATATGACCTATATTGATGAAAATAACGAAAAACAGCATCCATATGTAATTCACAGAACCTCAATTGGCTGTTATGAGCGGACACTGGCCATGTTAATTGAAAAATATGCCGGTGCTTTCCCAACCTGGCTAGCTCCAGTACAGACTAAGATCATTCCTATTTCTGATGATCAGCTTGATTATGCTTTTAAGGTAAAAGCGGAATTAGAAAAGGATGATATTAGAGTCGAAGTTGATGGACACCAGGAAAAAGTAGGCTATAAAATTCGAGAAGCTCAGGTTGAACAGGTACCCTATATGTTAATTGTTGGTGGACGTGAGGAAGAAGAGGGAACAGTTTCTGTCCGCGACAGACGTGAGGGCGATCTGGGAACAAGCAAACTCTCTGAATTTAAAGCTAAAATTCTAAAAGAAATTGACGATAAGGTAATAAATACTGAAGATACAATTGATTAAAGAGTCAGGCTCCCCGTTCTCGAGAGCGGGGAGATTTTTTTCTCAGATTTCTTGACACTTATAATCCCCTGTGCTATACTAATTAAGGAAAAGAAAGTAGAAACGCCTGTTTCTCACCAGTAAAAACTGGTTAATATCAGTTTCTCGCTTAAATTATTAAATTTCTGCGGGAAAAGTAGACTTATCTTTAGGGATAGTCTATCTTTAGCTGATTATTGAATTTAACGGGTGGTTTCTACCACTCGTTTTTTTATTATACTCGTTTTCGTTTTTTTATATCACTCAGGAGGTGCATAAATATCGTTAATGATTTAAGAGTTAATGATCGCATTAGAGCAAAAGAGGTTCGTCTGATCGATCAAGAAGGAGAGCAAATTGGTATCAAGTCGCTGAATGATGCATTGGATAGTGCCGCAGAACAGGGTTTGGACTTAGTAGAAGTTGCTCCACAGGCTAATCCACCTGTATGCAGAATTATGGATTATGGAAAGTATAAGTACGAACAGGCTAAAAAAGAAAAAGAAGCCAAAAAGAATCAGAATGTAATGAATGTCAAGGAAGTTCAGATGGGAGTTAAGATTGAAGATCATGACTTCAATGTTAAGTTGAAGCAGGCCCGCCGTTTCCTCAACAATAAGGATAAGGTTAAAGTTAGAATCCGTTTTAGAGGAAGAGAAATGATGCATAAAGAACTGGGTTATGATCTGATGGATCGCCTGATCGAACAGACTAAAGATATTGGTAAGGTAGAAAGCAAGCCAAAAATGGAAGGTAGAAATATGATGATGTTTCTAACTCCCGAAAGTGATAAGCAGTAGTCAATTAAATAACTGATTAAGATAGATTTAATCAGCTATTTTAAAAATATCCACAATTATTACAGTCTTAGGAGGTTAAATCATGCCAAAGCAAAAAACACACAAAGGAATTGCTAAGCGAGTTAAAACTACAGCTAATGGTAAACTCAAGCATCACAAAGGATTTCACAGTCATATTTTAACCAAGAAATCCGGAAACAGAAAAAGAGGCTTACGCAAAGCTAAGTTATTGAGCAAGTCATATCAAAAGCGTTACAAAAAGTTACTACATGGATAAACTAAAATAAGAAAATAATTTATAATAATAAATGTTAAATTACTGGAAGGAGTGTCATTTAAGATGCCACGTGTAAAAAGAGGAAATAAGGCGCGCAAGCGTAGAAAAAAAGTTTTAAAGATGGCTAAGGGATATTTTGGATCCCGCAGCAAGTTATATCGTCCTGCTAATCAGGCGGTAATGAAGTCTTTACATTATGCTTATAGAGATAGAAGAAATAAAAAGAGAGAGTTTAGAAGATTATGGATTACCAGAATCAATGCAGCAGCTAGAAACGAAGGTCTATCTTACAGCCGTTTTATTAATGGTTTAAGACAGGCAGAGGTAGAAATTGACCGTAAAATGTTAGCTGATCTGGCAGTTAATGATTCTGATGCTTTTGCTGACTTAGTTGATGTAGCAAAAGAACAGTTAGGAAATTAATTAAATGGAAATAATCAGCAGTTCTCAAAATGATAAAGTAAAATATCTAAATAAGCTCTACCGGAGCAGAAACAGACGCAAAGAAGGTGTCTTTATTCTGGAAGGTAAGAGGCTTATTGAGGCTGCGTTAGCAGGAGGAGCAGATTTTAACCAGGTCTTTCTCACTCCTGCTTTTTTTAAATCAGCTGAGAATGATAACTTACTGGCTGATTTAAAATTAAAGGCAGAGTTTGTCTATCTGGAAGAAAAACTTTTAAAAGAAACTGCTTCAACAGTTAATCCCCAGGGAATTTTAGCTGTAGTCAATGAGTCTGTGTTTAGTGGAGACGATTTTTACAGCCAGGCTGATAAAATTCTGCTGCTGGACAGAATTCAGGATCCCGGCAATATGGGAACAATGATCAGGACAGCAGTTGCTGCAGGTTTTGACGGAATTATTGCTCTTAAGGGATCTGTTGATATCTACAATCAAAAAGTTATTAGAGCAACAATGGGTGGAATTTTTTCTATCCCAATCCGGCAGAAATTGAGTCAAAAAGAATTCCTGGCAGAAATTGAGACTGAAGCAGCTGACTATGAACTGCTGGCTGCAGATATTGAGGCAGAAGAATATCATTTTGAGCACCAGTATCAGGATAAATTAATTTTGATGATCGGCAATGAGGCCAATGGTCTGGATCAGAATTTGCTGGCAAAAGCTACTGCAAAGATCAAAATACCACTGGCTGGAGAAATTGAGTCATTAAACGCCGCAGTTGCAGCTTCAGTTATTTCTTTTGAAATACTATCTCAGAGCTTAAAAAAAGAAAGTTGAGCTGATTTTCTTTCTGTGGTATAATCATAAAAGAATTAAATAAATAAAGGCTGAGAAGGAGAGAGTAGCTAAAAAAGATTTTTAAAGAGATTAACTGCAGCTGCTGAGAGCAGTTAAATTATCTACTTTAGTGAAGTTCACTCTGGAGCTGAGGGCTGAATAAATTAAGTAGGCTTTTCCGGAAGCTAATTGCTTTCGTTAACAAATAAAGTGATTCCACCATTTGGTGGGATAATCAGGGTGGTAACACGGTATCTCGTCCCTTTAGGGCGGGATTTTTTGTTTTTAGAGAGTAAAAATTATTTTTACATAAATAAATATGGAGGTGTTAGTTTTGCATCTACTAGATGATCTAAAAAAGATTGAAAAAGAAGCAGAAGCAGAATTAAAAGAGGTTGCAAGTCTTGATCAGTTAGAGGAAATGAGAATTAAGTACTTAGGTAAAAAGGGAGCGATTCAGTCAGTTTTTTCAAAAATGGGAAAAATTGATGCTGATCAGCGCCCGGTTGTAGGAAAAGAAGCTAATATTTTAAAGGGTAAAATTGAAAGCTGGCTCGGTGAACACAAGGAAAGACTGGAAAAAGAGGCTGCCAAAAAGCGCTTTCAGGCTGAAAAAATTGATGTCAGTCTGCCGGGGTCAAAGGTTGAAGCAGGACGCTCTCACCCTCTTTCTCTGGTGACTAAAGAACTGGAAGATATCTTTATTGGTTTGGGCTTTGATATTGCAGAAGGACCGGAGGTAGAAAGTGAGTATTACAACTTTGAAGCTTTAAATATTCCGGCCCATCATCCGGCCCGCGACCTGCAGGATACCCTGTATATCGATGACCATTATTTACTGAGAACTCACACTTCTCCAGTCCAGGTCAGAACCATGGAAGCTGAGGAGCCGCCGGTGAGAATTATTGCCCCCGGTAGAGTATACCGCTCTGATGAACTAGATGCATCTCACTCCCCGATTTTTCATCAGACAGAGGGGCTGGTAATTGATAAGGATATTTCTTTTAGTGATTTAAAGGGGACAATTGAATTAATTGTAGAAGCCTTATTTGGCAAGGACCGTGATGTAAGGTTCCGCCCCAGCTATTTCCCTTTCACTGAACCGAGTGCAGAGGTAGATGTTTCCTGTATTGTCTGTGGTGGAGAAGGCTGTCCCTTATGTTCCAGAACAGGCTGGCTGGAGATTATGGGTGCCGGGATGGTTCACCCTAATGTGCTCGAAATGTCAGGTTATGACAGTGATGTTTACAGCGGCTTTGCCTTTGGTGTTGGTCTGGATCGTCTTGCCTTATTAAAATATGGAATTGATGATATCAGAGTTCTGTATGAAAACGATAAGCGCTTTTTACATCAGTTTTAAATAAGAGAAAATTAATTTAGTTTTTTGATTTAAGTTAATTAAAAAGAAATATATACGGCAACTTTTTAGATAAAATAAAGACTGATCAAAAGAAAGGATGATAAATTTGCAGATATCATATAACTGGTTAAAAAAATATATTGATATAAATTTTACTCCGGAAGACCTTTCAGAAAAGCTGACAATGGCCGGACTGGAAGTTGAAGGAGTAGAGTACTTAGGAGAAGGTTTAGAAGATATTGTTATTGCAAAAATTGAAGAGATCAAAGAACATCCTGATGCAGATAAACTTGTGATCTGTATGGTAAAAACCGCAGCAGATGAGGAGCTGATTCCGGTTGTGACAGGAGCTCCCAATGTGGAAGCAGGTCAGCTTGTTCCTTTTGCGGCAGTAGGAACAACTCTTCCCAATGGGATGAAGATTGAAGAAGTTGAGCTCAGAGGTCAGCTGTCTCAAGGAATGATCTGCTCTAAAGATGAGCTGGGACTGCAGGAAGAAAGAGCTGCAGGGATTATGGTTTTAGCTGATGACGCTCCTTTAGGCGGCAGTTTCCTTAAATATAAGCGGCTGGATGATTATGTATTCAAACTTGATCTAACACCCAATTATGCCCGCTGTCTGGGAATGATGGGGGTAGCACGCGAAATAAAATCTTTATATGCTCAGGAAAAAAATCTAATCACACCTCCTATCTCTTTTGAGGAAGCAGAGGAGCTGGGCGAAATTAATGATTATGTTGAGGTGGAGATTGAAGATCCTGATTTATGTCCCCGCTACACCGCTCGACTGGTTAAAAATGTTAAGGTCAAAGAGTCCCCGGAGTGGATTCAACGCCGACTTAAGGCAGCTGGAATTAGACCGATCAATAATGTAGTTGATATTTCTAACTTTGTTTTGATGGAATACAATCAGCCCCTACACACCTTTGATTTTAATAAAATTAAAGATGGCAAAATTGTTGTGCGCAGGGCAGAAGCTGAAGAAAAGATGCTCACCCTGGATGAGGAAGAAAGAGTTTTAGATGATGAGATGCTAGTAATTTCTGATCCAGAAAAAGCAGTGGCTGTTGGTGGTGTTATGGGTGGTGCCAATACTGAGGTTACAGAAGAAACTACCGATGTTTTAATAGAATCTGCCTACTTTAACCCGGTCAGCATCCGAAAAACTGCGAAAAAATTAGGAATGCACTCTGATTCTTCCCACCGTTTTGAAAGAGGGGTGGATATAGAAAAGGTAATTGAGGCCAATAATCGTGCCTGTCAGATGCTGGCAAAGTGTGATGGAGCTAAAGTAGTGCCCGATGTGATCGATAATTATCCGTTAAAATATGAGCCAGCAGTAATTACTCTAACAACAGATCGCGTTAATGAGCTTTTAGGGATCGAGCTGGAAGCTGAAGAGGTTCAGGAAAGTCTGGAGCGCCTCGGTTTTGAAGTTAAAGCTGCTGCTGAAGTAGGAGAATTTGAGGTTACAGTACCTTCCTTTAGAACAGATGTGGAGCAGGCTGCTGATTTAGTAGAAGAGATTGCAAGAGTTTACGGTTACAATAAAATTCCTTCTACCAGACCTATTTCCAAACAGCGCGGTAAGAGAAGCCCACAGCAGAAATTTGAAGCCCGGGTAAAAGAGCTGCTGCAGGCAGGAGGACTGGATGAAGTAATAACCTACAGTCTTCAGGATAAAAAGAGCTATCAGGATTTAAATTTAACTAAATTTGAGGATTATGCTAAATTTGTCAGTATTAAAAATCCGCTGAGTGAGGCTTTTGGAATTTTAAGAACTACATTGATACCGGGAATAGTCGATGTTTTATCTTCCAATGCCCGCCGCCAGGGTTCAGAAATGGCTGTTTTTGAAACAGGAACAGTTTTTAGAAATAAAGGTGGCAGTAACCGTCCTGAGGAGCTCAACATGCTGGGTGGTGGAATTTTCGGTCAGAATTCAGATTTATGGCAGCAGGGTGCACCAAATTTCTTTGAGCTAAAAGGTGTGCTGGAGATGCTTTTTGAAAGAATTCAGCTGGATAAAGTCAGCTTTATTCCCGATAATGACAATAGAGATTTTCTTCACCCCGGACGCAGAGCTGAGATTAAATATGATGAGACTCAGACCTTTGGTTTTATAGGTGAAATTCATCCGGAACTTGCTGATCAGAACAATCTGCCGGCAGGAGCGACAATTTTTGAGCTGGATCTGGACTTTATATTTGAAAAAACAGCAGAAAAAAGTTATAATTATCAAAAATTGGTCAAATATCCTGTGCTGGCTAGAGACTTAGCGATAGTTATGGCTGAGGAGATAGCTGTTGGAGATATTCACCAGGCAATTAAAGCTCAGGGTGGAGAGATACTAAAAGGTCTGGAGCTCTTTGATATTTATCAGGGAGATCAGATTAAAGACGGTTATAAGAGTGCTGCTTTTGAACTTAAGTTCCAGGCAGACGATAGAACTTTAACCGATCAGGAAGTAAATGAGCGTTTTAATCAGATAGTAAAACATCTCAAAAAAGAATATTCTGCAGAAATTAGAGGAAATTAAGATTTCAGGCAGGAATTTCGTCTTTTGTAATGAATATAATAAAGTAGACTACTAAAGCTGGAGATGTTGCCAATGATTAAGGATAAAAATCAAGATAAGAAAAAATTCAAACTAAATATTCTGGGAGATCAGTTTACTGTGACCGGAGAGTTCAGTGAAGAATATATTAATAAACTGGCAGACCATGTTGAAAAAACCGGCAGGGAGATTAAAAATGCCTATCCTAAATTACCTTTTAGGCGTTTATCTCACCTGACGATGATTAATCTGGCAGACGAATATTTCAAACTGCGCAGTCAGTGTATTGATCTGAGCAAAGAAAAAGAAAGGCTAAAAGAAGCCAATCAGAGTTTACATCAGGAACTAAAAAAACTGCGGCAGGAGAATGAGGAATTAAATACTCTACTCGAGGAGGTAGAATAATTGGATATCATTAACTTCCTCGATATCATTATTTTAGTAATTTTTCTCTTTTTCGCCTATAATGGCTTTAGAAGAGGATTGATAGACCAAACCAGTACTATACTTGGACTGCTGGCTGCTTTATTTGTAGCAGTCAGACAGTATGAGTATTTTACCCAGTTTTTAGAACCACATTTAGATCTTTCAAGTTCTCTGCTGCAGTTTATTTCTTTTGCGGTAATTTTCATTGTTGTAAATATAGTTATTCATGTGCTGGGGATTACCTTAAAAAAAATTGTAGACGCTATTTTTCTGCAGCCGGTTGATCATGCTTTAGGTTTTTTACTCGGTCTGGTAAAAGCCGGGATCATTGTCTATTTATTGATTTTGATTATGGCACAGATTCCCTATGCAAAAATTAATGAGGTTTTAGAAGAATCATTTCTGGCAAAAAGAATTATAGAAGCATCACCCTTAATACAATCAAAGATTGAAGAAATTTTTCGGCCATGAAATTTTCATGGCCTTTTAGCGTTTTAATTGAATTTTTCAGGAAGAGAGGAAAGAGGTGTTTGGATGCAGGAAATGAGTAATAAAGAAATTGCAAAAATTCTGGCAGAATTTGCTGATTTAATGGCAATTAAGGGAGAAAATGATTTTAAAATTAGAGCCTATACCAATGCTGCCAGGAAGATTGAATCCTATTCAGATAATATTCAAAAGCTGGCAGCAGAGGACAAATTAAAGGATATTAAAGGAATTGGAAGTGGGATTGCAGAGTCGATCAATGAGCTGCTTGAAAATGATCTGATCGAAGAAATGGAAGCAATTAAAGCCGAGCTGCCGCCTGGAGTTATTGAGATGACAGATATTCAGGGTCTGGGGCCCAAAACAGCCCACCGCTTCTACTATGAGTTAGAAATTGAAGATTTAACTGGACTGGAGGAAGCTTTAAAGGCAGGAAAGGTACAGAAACTTAAAGGTTTTGGTAAAAAATCAGAAGAGAAATTATTAAAGGCCTTAAAAAATCACGAAAAATATGTTGATAAAATTATCCTGGCTAAGGCCATTAAAACAGCCAGGGAAATCATAGAGACAATAAAAACTGAAGTTGAGCCGGAGCTTGTCGAAGAAATTGAAATCTGCGGCAGCAGCCGGAGGGCAAAGGAACTGACCGGTGACCTTGATATCTTAATCGCCACTTCAAGTCCGAAAGAACTTTCAAAAATAATTAAAAATCTGGATTTTAGTGCTGAGGTAATTGGTGCCGGAGATACCAAAGTCAGCATCAGAACTGATCAGGGTGTACAGACCGACTTCAGACTTGTCAGCAGTGAGGAGTTTCCATCTGCACTCCACTATTTTACAGGTTCTCAGGCCCACAATGTGCGGATGAGGCAGCTGGCAAAAGATCATAATTTAAAACTGAGTGAGTACGGGCTTTTTAAAGAAGACGGCAGCAAAGAGAAAATTGAATCTGAGGCGGATATTTTCAAAATTCTGGGACTGGATTATATAATTCCTGAGCTGAGAGAAGATCAGGGTGAGATCGAGGCTGCTCAAAAGGGAGAACTGCCTCAAAGTATTCAATTAGAGGATATAAAAGGTGACCTCCATCTTCATTCCCGCTACAGTGATGGTGCTTTTTCGATCAAAGAAATGGCAGAGGCAGCTAAAGAGCGGGGTTATCAGTATATTGCGGTGACAGACCATTCTCAATCCCTGACAGTGGCCAGTGGAATGTCCACTGCAGAGTTAAAAGAGCAGCTGAAGGAGATTGATGAGCTGAATCAGGAAATAAAGGATTTTAGAATTTTTAAGGGTGTAGAGGTTGATATTCTTAAAAATGGAGAGCTTGATTTTGAAGATGAGCTGCTGGATCAACTGGATTTTGTGATTGCTTCAGTTCACAGCTACTTTAATCTTGAAGAGGAAGAGATGACTGAGCGAATAATTAAGGCTGTAGAAAATCCCCATGTTAATTTAATTGGTCATCCAAGGGGCAGAATGCTGGGAGGCAGAGAGGCCTATGCAGTTGATTTAGAAAAGGTAATTGAGGCTGCAGCAGCCAGCAGTACTGCGCTGGAGATTAATGCCTCACCGCAGAGGCTGGACCTTGATGCAGAATGGGCCCGCAAAGTTAAAAAGGCCGGCGGCAAAATTTCAATCAACACTGATGCCCACCACTATAAGGAATATAGTGATATGGAGCTTGGAGTTGCAACTGCCCGCCGGGGCTGGCTGGAAAAAGAAGATGTAATCAATACATTTTCTGCAGCTGAGCTGCTTGAGTTTTTTAAGCAAAAAAAGAAAAATACCTGAGCTGAAAATCATTCAGCTGCTCAGGTTTAAATAAGATTTATAAAAATTAATTCCGGAGGTATTTAAGTTGAAAGAACACAGTCTGGAAGTACTTGAATATAATAAAATAATTAAGATGACCGCTGAGAGATCAGCAACAAAAATTGGGAAAGAAATTGTAGAGAATTTAAAACCTGTCAATAACAGTGATTATATTAAGGAAAGACTGGCAGAAGTAACTGCCTTGAAGTCAATGATCGCTGAATTTTCTACTCCTCCTTTTGGTGGAGTGCGTGACATCAGACAGGACTTAAAAAAAGCTGCTAAGGGGTCTGTGCTGTCCACAGACGCGATCAGCAGAGTTAGAAGCACCCTCAGAGGGGTTTCCGAACTGCAGCGCTATTTAGACAGCATTCAGTCAGATCTTGACCCGCGGATAATTGAAAGGGAATATCAGGTCATTTATGATTTATGTGCAGACTTACAGAGCAGACCGGCTCTGGCCCGGGAAATTGACCGCTGTATCAATGAATATGGCGAAGTTGCAGATGATGCCAGTGCCAAATTAAAATCTCTGCGTTCAAAAATTGATTCAATTGAAAATTCAATCCGCGATAAACTTGACTCAATCATTAAAAGTAAACACTATCAGGATATGCTGCAGGAAAGTATTGTGACCCGGCGAGAAAACCGCTATGTTGTCCCTGTTAAACAGGAGCAGCGGAATAACTTTGATGGAATTGTTCACGGCCAGTCGGCAAGTGGTTTAACTCTCTTTATGGAGCCGATGGCAGTGGTCCGTTTAAATAATGAGTTGAGGGAGGTCAGAGCCAAAGAAACAGCAGAGATTCAGCGTATTCTGCAGATGCTCAGTTCCAAAATCGCTCAGGATGAGGAAATTATCAAAAGAGACTTAATGATTTTAAGCAGGCTGGACAGTATTACTGCAGCTGCAAAATTCAGTCTTGATTATGAGTGTAATGCCCCGGAAATTAACGAAAAAGGGGTTATAGAGCTTAACCAGGCCCGGCACCCACTTTTAAAAGAAGAGCCGGTACCGATTGACCTCAAACTTGGGGATGATATTGCCACTCTGGTAATTACGGGACCCAATACCGGTGGTAAAACAGTTGCTTTAAAAACTGTTGGCCTTTTAACTCTAATGACTCAGACAGGTCTCCATATTCCAGCTGCAGCTAATTCTACTGTGGCTGTCTTTAAAAAGATCTTCGCAGATATCGGGGATGAACAGAGCATTGAACAGAGCTTAAGTACATTTTCTTCTCATATGCACAGGATCAGAGAGTTTCTGGCAGAATCAGATGATTCAACTCTGGTTTTAATGGATGAGCTTGGAGTTGGTACTGATCCGGAAGAAGGAGCAGCACTTGGTATTTCTATTTTGGAAAAACTCCAGCAAAAAAATGCAATTACCATTGCCACTACTCACTACAGTCAGCTGAAAAGCTATGCCTATACAACTGATCGAGTAGAAAATGCTTCGGTTGAATTCGATCTTGAAACTTTAAAACCAACCTATAAATTGATCATGGGTGTCCCCGGGGGCTCCAATGCCTTTGAGATTGCCCTCAGACTTGGTATTCCGCAGGAGATAATCGATCGTGCCCGAACACTTTTAAGTGAAGAAGAAATAAAAGTTGAGGATATTATCAATGAATTAAATCAGGAGCGCAACCGCTACCAGAAACTGCGGCAGGAAATGGAAGAATACCGCAATCACGAAAAAGAGCTGAAAGAAAAATACGAAAAGATGATCGAAGAACAGCAGGAAAAACACGATAAAGAGATGAAGGCTGCCCGCGAAGAAGCGGAAGCAATTGTCGAAGAAACTAAAAAAGAGGCCAGACGGATAATTTCTGATCTGAAGCAGAAGGATTATAACCAGCGCTCGGAGGTTGACCGGGCTCAGACATCTGCCAACCAGGAATTAAAAGAATTAAGTCAGATTTTAGAAACAGAAAATGAAAAAGAAAGAGAAAAGGTATCTGCAGCAGATTTTGAAGTTGGTGATCAGGTTAGAGTCCGCAGCATTGGCCGTAAGGGAGAAATTACTGCCCTTGATCAGGATAAGAAGGAAGCTCAGATTCAGGCAGGAATTATGCAGGTTACTGCTTCCCTGGCCGATCTGGTTAAGGTGGATATTCCTGAGGATAACGAAGAAAAACAGCTTAAAAATTACAGAGTGCAGAAATCTCAGCATGTTTCTCCCAAACTCGATCTCAGAGGCGAAAGGTATGAAGCTGCCCAGTATAAGGTAGATAAATACCTTGATGATGCATTTCTGGCCGGCTTAAATGAGGTAGAAATAGTCCACGGCAAAGGAACCGGTGCCCTGCGTCAGGCAGTAGAAGAGGTGCTGGAAAAGAACTCTCATGTTGAAGATTACCGTCTCGGCAGACAAAAAGAGGGCGGTATGGGAGTAACAATTGTTAAAATTAAATAAGCTTATTAATTAGCAAAAGGGATTTCTCCTAAGTTTAGGAGAAATCCCTTTTGGATAAATTAATCTTTTAATCATTAGTCATTACCGAATATGTCAAAAAGGCTTCTAATCGGATCCTTTTCTTCTTCAGTTTCAGCATCTGAAGCTGAATCCTGCTTTTGACTTACTGCTGAATTAGAGGGGTGAAGGTTGCAGTATCGATCAGGTTTAGTTTCATAAGTTGGATTTCCATTCCGCTGTATCTTGGGAAACCCATATTCATGATCTATCTTCTGTACTGGTTCCCCGGCTGAGACAGTGTAAGTACCTCGCACAAGCTCTTCAGAATTTTTATTAGCATTTTGTTCTTTAAATAATTTCTGAGTAGGTCCAATTCTGATGCCAGAATCAGAGATATAATGTCTTTCTTCTACCTGATCTTTCGGACAATTTACTGTTGCAAGCAGACCACTTTTGCGGTCAACACGAACTGTTTCGACAGGACCGTGCAGACTTTCTTTTTTAGTGGGTTCAGTACCTTTGATATAAGGCAGCACATCAATTCTTGGCGAATATTGATTAGGGCGCAGTCCAGTATAAGGTCCAACATCAACCTGTATAATATTATCCGGCATTTGAAAATTAATTACCGGCATACCTTTGACAGCTTCTCGCATATAATCTCCCCAGATCTGGGCCGCCTCACCACTTCCAACAGTTTTAACATCATATTCCATTGAGCGGTTGCTGTCTTCACCAATCCAGACACTTGTTGCAATTTGAGAAGTGAAGCCGACAAACCAGGCATCTGTATAATCATTAGTTGTACCTGTTTTCCCCCCCACATCGCGGTTCATTTGAGCCCGGCGACCTGTTCCATTATCAACAACACTTTTTAACATCGATTTAATTAAATAACTATTTTCTTGAGACATAACAACTTTACTTTTAGGCTGTGCTTCATAGATTAAATTATCATGTTTGTCATAAACTTTAGTAATTGCATGTGGTTCAGAATAGATTCCTTTATTTGCAAAAACGCTGTAAGCTGCAGCCATTTCAATAGGGGTAACTCCCCGATTTAAGCCTCCCAGGGCCAGGGAATAGTGGTCAGCAAGGCTGTCATTTTTTGTTAGGGTTGAAATACCAAGCTTTTCTGTAAAATCGATGACATTTTTAACACCAACATCTTTAATTAGTTTAACAGCGGCAACATTAACCGAATTGGTTAAGGCAGTGTTCAAGTTAATCAAACCTCGATAGCGATCACCATAATTTCTAGGCCAGATATTCAAATCACTTCCTTTACCGCTTTCGGAAGCCAGCATAGGTAAGTCATTAATTATACTTCCTGTTGTATACCCACCCTCAATTAGAGCAGTAGAATAGACAAATGGTTTAAAAGCTGAACCCGGCTGACGAACAGCCTGATAGGCTCGGTTAAATTGGTCAGTTCCTCGACCACCAATCATTGCCCTAATGGCACCATTATTTACATCTAAGCTAACCAAAGAGAGCTGAGGCTGTAATTTTTCGCTCTGATTGCTCTGAAAAGAAGGAATAAAGCCATTTTCAATCTTATTTTTAATTGTCTGTTCTGCTAATACCTGCATTTTGCGATCTAAAGTGGTATGTACTTTTAATCCCCCACTGTAGACCATTGAAGCCCCAAAACGATCAATTAATTGATCTCTAACGTATAAAGTGAAATAATGAGCTATATCTTCCTCAGTTTCTTCTACAGTCCCTAAATTTAATTCAGCATTTTTTGCCTGCTGCATTTCACTTTTGGTAATATATCCCAGTTCATACATTCTGTCTAAAACAACATTTCTTCTTCTAATTGCCCGTTCTGGATAACGCAGAGGAGTATAATTATTCGGCGACTGCGGTAAACCAGCAATTAGAGCTGATTCTGCTAGATCCAGTTCCCAGACATGTTTACCAAAATATTGCAGAGAAGCTGTTTCAACTCCATAAGCACTGTGACCTAAAAATATTTCATTTAGATACATTTCTAAAATCTCAGATTTGGTATATAGTCGTTCAAACTGGATTGCCAGATATGCTTCCTTAATTTTACGCAGATAATTTTTATCAAGAGTTAAAAAAGCATTCCTTGCCAGCTGCTGGGTAATTGTACTTGCTCCCTGATCAGTCAGATCTCCCTTCATTATATTATTGATCATTGCTCGACCAATTCCCCAGAAATCAATACCGTGGTGTACATAAAATTTAGTATCTTCAATCGCTACTATTGCATTTTTCAAATTTTCCGGCATTCTTTCCAGGGGAACATAAACTCTATTTTCCTTAAATAATTTTGTTAAAAGTTCACCTTCTGAATCATAAATTAAAGTTGCTTCGCTTGAACCTTTATAACCACTAATATCAGGAGTGTCCTGAATAATCCAGGTGACAGCACCCAGGATAGCGCCTGTTCCCAGGGCAAAAATTAATAAAAAAGATATTAAAAAGATTGCCTTAGTTTTTTTCTTCATTAGTTAACCTCCCGTCAATAAAATATTATAACATAAAACAGCTGTTTATGGTAGCCCTTGTTAGTAATTAATCTATCTGTTATAATTAAATGACAAAGGATACAGGAGGTGAAGTACCTGTTGCCTGAAATATGGTACAGGTGTTTTTTATGGAAATTAATGAACAGTTAAAGATACTTAAACGAGGGGTAAACGATCTTATCTCAGAAGATGAGCTTAAGGAGAAATTAGTTGAAGCCGAAAAAGAAGGCAGACCTTTAAAAGTCAAGCTGGGTCTTGACCCATCAGCACCGGATATTCATCTTGGTCACACTGTGGTGCTTCGCAAATTGAAGCAGTTTCAGGACTTAGGTCATGAAGTCTATCTAATTATTGGTGACTTTACCGGAATGATTGGAGATCCAACCGGGAAATCTGAGACCAGAAATCAGCTGACTAAAGAAGAAGTTTTAGAAAATGCCCGTACATATGAAGAACAGTTTTCTAAAGT
>Ga0208664_100098_pt1 | contig 36050 bp, 34 predicted proteins | sample Wag42014_10_20_FD_187332 | JGI IMG/M metagenome (GOLD analysis project Ga0208664, IMG submission 187332) | Deep subsurface shale carbon reservoir microbial communities from Ohio, USA - Utica-2 Time Series 2014_10_20 (SPAdes) (version 2) ... | reverse complement strand
GCTTCAGGCAGAAAGTGCTTGATATTCAGTTTGGCTTAACTTATACATGGTTACAATAATGTGGTTAATTTTACACTCAACTGTCCGAAACAAAACGATACGCTGTCCGAAATGACCGATACAGGCAATAAGAGTTCAATCATTTTTTTTATTTCCTGGAACCTTCTGGAATGATTGTCGGAGAAACGTATTTTCAGGTTTTTATCTTTATTAAATAATTCGGCTAAGAATTTTTCTATTATGCTGGTGCCCGGATTTCTTCTGTGGATATCAAGAACAATCAAAAGAGTGTGTTCGAAAACCTTAAAGTCTATTTCGCTTTCATTTTTTAGCGAATGTGGGAAGTATTCTCTGTCATGTATTCTGTATAACCCATCAGGGAGTTTGTAAATGCTAGTTTTGTTTTCATTTAGCACAAGATTATAGTGTGACAATTCTTCTGATAATATTTGCAATATTTCATTGCCATCTTTTTCCGAATTGCATAAAATTCTATAATCATCTTTGAATCTGACTGCAGCAAAAGGATTTTTTTCTTTTATTTTTCTGCTAACCTCTAAATCTATTGCTGCTAAGATAATTTCGGATATAAGGTCTGAAAGGGCAGATCCTACCGATATACCATTTGTTCTAGCATCGTTAGAATACTGAATTAGGCGGTCAATTTTGTTTCCAAAAAAAGAAAATTTCTTATCATTTAATGCTTCATTTCTTCCATGTAAAGCCCAAGCTATCGAATGGGTATAAATTGAAGAATAAAAATTAGCTATATCAGTCCTTACAATGTATTGAAATTTACCCCCATCTATGATCAAATCTCTTTCCGCCATTTGTAACCATTCATAAATCATCCTGCCTGCACGAAGGTTACCAATTCTGCCCTTTTTACTTTTTGTTACAGGGATTGGGAAACTGTATGAATAAATTTTTTGTTCTTTATGGAACAAATGTTCAATAATTTTTCCCCAATTATTGTGTAAATAATACACTACATCGTGGTAATTCCAAGGATGAATAGTGCCGAATTTTCTTTCGTTTAAAAAGGATTTTGGATAAGAAATGGTTTGGATTTCACGTCTTTTTAAATCGCTTATGTCTTTGTTATATAGATCTTCTTGTAAGTTAAATTCCGACACTTGAAATGAAGGGGGCAAAACATAACGTTCTGGGAAATAACCCTGATTTAACAGCCAGCAAGAAATTTCTTCAGCGGGTATTTCTTTCAATAAATTTTTTGTATCAAAAAAATGTTTTTCAATATGCATAATATTTCCCTTCATTTATTAACATTACTATTTTTTTATAAGAATAACATGCAATAAAAGTTCAGTCAAAAGGAGTGACAGCAAGAATTTATTGCATAATAAAAACGGAAAAAGTTGCAAGAGGAATTGCTGAAAGTTGTTAAGAAAAAAATAAGAATTAGAACTGAATTAATATATTTTATGGGCTATAATAAATATGTTTTCATTATCAATTTTGGAGGAACAATGAAAATATTCAAATTGCTTATAGCACTCACGTTTTTGTTTAACATTGATAGTTTGTTTGCTCAAACTCCGCAGCCAGACGGAGATTTAGGTAAAGTTGTGGCCGGCATGATTTGGACCGTCTTTTTCAAGTTTATTCTACCAGCCGGAATTTTATTGATCATCTTTAGTTTAATATTTTTGTTTATAAAAAAAAAGTTAAGGGAACGGTAGGTGAAAAAGGCTTATCATCAGCACTAAAGCTCAAACTTGACAGAAAAACTTATTCTATATTTGAAAATCTATATGTGCCTATAGGAGAATTTGCAACACAGATAGATCTGTTGGTGATTTCTGTCTACGGAATTTTTGTAGTGGAAATTAAGAATTACAGTGGATGGATCTTTGGAAATGAAAAATCAAAATACTGGACACAGGTTCTTTACACAAAGAAAAATCAATTCCAAAATCCTCTTAGACAAAATTATAAACATGTAAAAGCCATTGCTGAATATTTGAATATCGAAACAGATAAAATATTTTCTGTAGTATATTTTGCAGGAGAAGCTGAATTTAAAACCGACATGCCCCCCAATGTTTTATGCAAAGGTCTTTCCAACTATATAATCTCTAAGAAATTGATTAAACTCAAGGAATCAGAACTTAATTATATATATGATAAACTGATAGATCTGGAGAAAGCTAAATCAGTTAATAAAGAAAAACATAAAGCTCTTTTAAGCGAATATCAAAAATAATTTTTGTTTTTCGGGCAACATCAATTCGTTTTTTGAAGAAAAGTTCTTTCGGGATGTTTTTTGAGTTTTTCGGATTAACTCTGCGGATAAAAAGCTTGTTATTTATAACTCTAAGTGTTATATTTGCAATAATTATGCAGATATGTGCATTTGAGGTAGAGATATGATTATTAAAATTGGTCTGGAAAATTACAAGTCGATTAGGGACTATCAGGAAATTTTCTTTGAATGTGCTGCTATAAATGCACATCCTGAGAATACATTTAATGTAATAACGGAGAATAATAATAGTGGCTACGATTTGTTGAAATATAATTTGATATTCGGTCATAACGCTTCTGGTAAATCAAATTTTGTAAATGGCGTTGCCTATAATGTTGGCTTTATAGACGGTGCTAAAAATTTATCTGAAAATGACACTATTATTGCTTATGAACCCTGTAAATTCGGAGGATGGGACAAACCATCCAGTTTTTATGTTGAATTTATAATTGAAAACATAAAATATACCTATTTTTTTGTTTATAATAATGAAAACGTTATTAAAGAAGAGCTGTACTTTTATCCTAATAACCGCAAAGCTCTGATATTTGGCAGAGAGTACGACGAATATAAATTTGGAAAATATTTTAAAGGCAATAAAGACAGTGTTGAAAATGCCACATTAAGCAACCAGCTTGCACTCTCCAAAGCATCTACTGATAACAGAAACACCACTATCAGGCGAGTGTACAACTATTTTCATAATTTCAATATAGGCAGTTCAATCTACACTTTAAGCAAAATACATAATATAAGTGCAAAGAGGGCCTATCACGACAAAAGCTACAAAGAAGCCCTTGAGAGTTTTTTGAAATTGTCTGATTTAGGTTTGTCAGGTATTAATGCTAAAAAAGACGAGGCATTAGTTAACAATATACCTAAAGAAATGATAGATCACTTTAAAGTAAATGAAGATGATCTTAAATACAGGATAATGTTTCTACACAACTCTAAACATGGTGAAGCAGCTATGGAGATTGACGAGCAATCTTCGGGTACAGAGCATTTGTTTCAGATTGCACCAGCTTTAATTAATGCTTTAAAAACAGGTGGTTTTTTGATCTTGGACGAGTTTGACAGCTATTTGCATCCATATGTTTGTGAAATGATTATCAAAATGTTTAATGATCCGGATATTAATAAAAACAATGCACAACTGCTCATAACTACGCATAATATTGACTTAATGTCCAGTGATATGGTTAGAAGAGATCAGGTTTGGTTTACTGAAAAAGAAGACGGCATAACTAATCTTTATTGTTTGTATGATTTTAAAGATTCATCTCTAAGGAACAGCACGAACTTTGGAGAATGGTACTTACAGGGGAAGTTTGGCGCAATTCCAAGTATCAACCTGAAAGATTTTGCAAAGATTTTATGGGAAGAAAATGGTAAGACAACGAAATAAACTTAGATACTTAAAACCCACACTACATATATTATGTGACGGTAAATGTGAAAAAATATATTTTGATGCATACAAAAATGATTATCTGAAAAAAATCGGAAAAACGGTTAATGTAAAAACGGTGATGGTTGACTTGGAAAGAAGCTGGAAAAGAATTATAAATAAACAAATTAGGGGTCTGCCTGAAAGCGATACTGTATGGATAATTATAGACAGGGATCAAAACCAGGAGAAGTTTTTAGATGAACTGGAAAACTATTGCAAAGACAAAAAACTTAAACTTTGTTTAAATATCATTTGCTTGGAATATTGGTTTCTTATACATTTTGAAAACAAACATCCCAAATACAATAAATGTGAAAATATCGTTAACGACCTTAAAAAACATATCGAAAATTATTCTAAAAATCAGCAGCACTTTAAGGGAGTTGTTCAAAAAGAGCTACTTGATGACGAAAAAATATTATACGCAAAACATAATGCCAAAACGAAACGGAAAAATTATTCAGATGTGCCACTTGTGAAAAGAAACCCCTACACCAGTATGGATTTGGTGCTGGAGGATATCGATAATTTCCCTAATAGAAAGTAAGCGCTAATCAGGAATTTCCTGCACTTCAAAATGATCCGGAAATTTCCAGCCCATAATCTTGCATAGCTTGTAATACATTTTTATTGTAATGTTTACTTCTTCACCGTTTCTCAGCTGGTAACACAGCTGCTTGTTCAGAAGCTTTCCCAGTTCATAGCTGGAGTATCTTTCTGCCAATTCTTTCCTGTATTTTTCTTTAAGTTTTATTTTAATCTGCATACTAATTTATAAGGTTGTTTTTGAATCTTTGCAATATCAAAATTAATTCTTGACATCCTAATATATTAGGCGTATAATAATATATTAGGACAATGGGAGAGATTGGTAATTAAGTTAAAGCAAAATTTATAATAATATTTACAGGAGGCTTTAAATGAAAAAAGTTACAAACAAAATTATAAGAGTAAATGCTGTATATCTTTTTGATCAATGCCGCAAACTTGGTATTTCCTGTTCGGATGATTTAACATATGGATATGTGCAGGATGAGAGTTGTGAAGATATTTGTGTGGGTGACTTAGCAAAATTTGACGGTCGCTTAAAAGAAGATAATAAATATCAGATAGAAAAAATTGAAAAAATAAATAATCCGAATTTGGATGACTATTTGTCAGTTCATCAAATACCTGATGCAATAAAAGCTGAATATAAGGATTTTAAAAAAATATTAAAATCAATTTCTGACAATGATCTGATTGGGTTGATGAAAAATTTTGTGAATAATAGAAAATTGTTTGTGCGGTTCCTGGAATATCCATGTTCGATAAAGAGCCACGATGCCAGAAGGCATGGTTTGTTTTTACACACTTATAGAATTGTAAGCCATATAGAGAAAATGGATTTAGAAAAGAATCTTAAAAATTTTTGCATTGTTGGTGCTGTTTTTCATGATATTGGCAAAGTATTCACATTGCAGAATTATATTGAGAAAAGTAGAATCATTGTCTATGCCAGTATTGTTGGACATAAGCAAAACTCAGTTGATATATTTGATTCATTGGCTGAAAGAGTTAAGAATCTCAGCGATAAAAAAAGGCAAATCATTAGAAATATTATCTTAAATACCCACAATATGGACTATGACGTTCCAAAAACGTTGCCGGGCAAGATAGTATCTGAATTAGATAAACTTGATGCTGGTATTTCAGATATTAAAGATAAGGACAAACAACATTCAGCTGGAAATTATTACAGGACGGGCTACGATAAGAAAGTTTACTTCAAAGCAATGTAGGTGGAAATGCATTTAAAAAGGATACAGGCAACCGCCCTCTCTTTTCAGGTGTATCCAAAAATGTATCCAAGCAATGCTTTGGCCGAAAGTGTATCCAAAAGTGTATCCAAAAGGGGTAAACATGAAGAAAATGAAAAATCGAAAACTTTGTAACTTATTGGTAGGAAAGTGCCTGAGGGGGGACTCGAACCCCCACAGCCGATTACGGCCACAAGATCCTTAGTCTTGCGTGTCTACCAGTTCCACCACCCAGGCTTAAGGTCGATGTGTGAAAGGCTTATACGATTTTTTAGCCGTATTGTCAACTGTAAAAATAGGATGTTCTTTCTATATTTTCAAACAGATAGTTGCTTTTTATTTGAAGAATTTCAGTATCATACTTTCAAGTTATTCAAAAAATATGAAAAGTAACATCCTTGTAAGATTTCTAAAATTCTATTATCCTGATACATTACAAATTCAGTCAATTTTTTCAGTCAGGAGGATTAATAGTGAAAATTACAGCTACTGATACATTTTCCATACATATGGAAGCAGGCTTTTCTGTTGCAGATATTACCGGTAAAATCAGTGATTTTGTAGAAAAGTCCGGTTTCGAGGAGGGAACAGTTAACATCTTTGCAAAGGGTTCTACAGCTTCTGTCACCACAACAGAATATGAGCCTGGAACAGTAAAAGATATAAGGCAACTTTTTCAGCAACTGGCTCCTGAAGGCAAAAATTATGAGCATCACAAAACTTGGGATGACGGTAACGGTCACAGCCATCTGCAGGCATCAGTACTGGGACCATCAATCACCATACCTGTACAAAATGGTAAAATACTTACAGGGACCTGGCAACAAGTGATACTGATCAATCATGATGTCCGGGAACGGAAAAGAACAGTTGTTTTAACAGCTATCGGGAATTTTTATTAATTTTTACTTGGAAAATTAATTAAATTGATATACATAACAGTACTTCGGGATGTAGCGCAGTTTGGTAGCGCGCTGGTTTCGGGTACCAGAGGTCGTGGGTTCAAATCCCGCCATCCCGATGCCCTTCTTTTTCATAAATTTAACAAATTTTTTGACTTTCTTCCCCTTGACTGTATATTAAGCATGAAGGAGATTTATGAAAAAAGCGAGAATCGTTATAACTTTAGGTGACCCTGCGGGTATTGGCCCTGAAATAACGGCGAAACTGCTAAATGACGATTGGATAATAAATAATTACCATATAATAATATCCGGCAACAGACATTTGCTGCTAAGGTGGATAAAAAAGATACCGTCAAATATAGGTATTGTGGAAGAAAATAAATTTTCCGGTTTTAACTTTCCCACGGGTGTCACGGATAAATCCGCCGGCGAAGCTTCTATTTTATACATAAAAAATGCTGTCGAACTTATACAAAACGGTGAAGCTGACGCCTTATGCACCTGCCCTATTAACAAAAAATCCATTCAGATGGCAGGTTATGATTACAAAGGTCACACCGATTTCCTGGCCGAATTGACAAACAGTCCCGATTATTCGATGATGCTGATGTGTGAATATATGAAGGTGGTACTGGCAACTACTCACATTTCATTAAGAGAAGTTGCAGAAAGCATAAAGCCGGATAAACTTCTGAAAACTATAAAAAATACACACAATGCCGGCAAACTGTTCGGAACTCCGGATCCAAAGATTGCCGTCTCGGGGCTGAACCCTCACAGCGGGGATGAAGGTGTGATAGGTTTTGAGGAACAGGAAATCATTGCCCCTGTGGTAGCAGAATCCAAAAATCTGGGAATTAATATTGAGGGACCTTTTGCTGCTGACAGCCTTTTCACTGAAAAGAATTTGAACAGATACGACTTTTTCGTTGCAATGTATCACGATCAGGGGCTGATACCGCTGAAAATGAAATGTTTTTCAGAAGCCGTCAATGTTACACTGAACCTTCCTATAATAAGAACCAGTGTGGATCACGGCACAGCTTATGACATTGCAGGAAAAAATATTGCAAGCGAAAACAGCCTTATTCAGGCAGTAAAAACAGCCGACAAAATGGTGAGAAATGCTCAAACTAACAAAAATATTCAGAGATGAATTCGGACACACAGATAAGAACTTCGGTCAGCATTTTCTGGTGAATGACCACTATTTAAACGAAATAGTCGAATCTCTCGAGATAAGTGAAAACACAAATATAGTGGAAATAGGCCCCGGATGCGGTGCATTAACACTGAAATTTCTTGAAAAAGGTGCGCATGTTACTGCTGTGGAAATAGATAAAAAGCTTGTGGATTTTCTTGAACGCTACCTTTTTTTCTACAACAACCTTGAAATAATCCATGACGATTTTCTCAATATAGATAAATACCAGCTGCCGCCCCGTTTTTCTTTTGCCGGTAATCTGCCCTACAACCTTTCCACAAAAATTCTTATGAAAACTACCGCTTTTCACGAACAAATTGATAAAATGATATTTATGTTTCAAAAAGAGGTTGCTTCAAGAATTAACGCCGTACCCAACACGAAAGATTATTCATGGATTTCCGTAATATCACGGTATTTTTTTGACATTAAAAAAATCAGAAATATCGGCGGCGGAAATTTCTGGCCGAAAACCAAAGTGAACTCAACAGTCTTATTGTTTACACCGAGAAACAGATATTTTCAGAACAGTAACAGAGAAAAAGAGTTTCTTGAGATGGTAAAAAAATCTTTCGTCACCAAAAGAAAGACTTTAAAAAACAATCTGAAAAACGAAATAGCTGATATAGAAAATATTCTGGAAGAACTTTTCGCCAACAAATCAATAAGAGCTGAACAAATAAGTCTCGAAGGTTTTATAAAACTTTATGAACGCATCTATGCATAACTCACCTCTTTCTGAACTTGAGTTTACCGTCTTTGATACGGAAACCACCGGTATGAGTCCCTACAAAGGGGCAAAACTCGTTGAAATCGGAGCGGTAAAGATAAAAAAAGGTCTCAGCCTCGATCTGAACAGTACGTTTACCCGGCTGATTAATCCTAAAATAAGCATACCTTACAGTGCCTACAAAATTCACAAAATAAGCAATGAAAAAGTTATTGATGCCCCTGATATCAGTGAAGTCCTGCCCGAATTTGCAGAGTTTACTGAAAACACCGTTGTGGTGGCACACAATGCAAAATTTGATTTCAGATTCATAGATTATTTCATGAAAGAACATAATATGCAGTGCAGTATAGTAAACATTCTTGATACCCTATCTTTGACAAGACTCCTCTTTCCGGAAATCGGCAGGTATAACCTGGACAGGCTTATAGATTATTTCAGCCTCTACGAGCTCACTGAAGAAGCAATAAGAGGTCTTCACATGGATAATAATACATTTGCCAATGACGAACATTACAGACACAGGGCGCTGTATGATGCCATAAACACTGCTTTTATTTTTATCAGGTGTGTGGAAAAAATCAAACGACTGGGACTGCCGGAAAAACTTCACTCACTAATCAGATAAAAAAGCGGCCATTCCGGCCGCTTTAAGATTTATTCAGCTCCCACTCCAAGGTAGGTTCTGGCTTTTTCCTCATCAAACATTGTCTGTGCTTTCTCCTCGGGAGTCAACAGAGAAACAATAATAGCAGTGGCAAATGCAACAGTCATGGAAACAACTGCCGGATTTTTAAGAGGGAAAATAGCTTCCTCGTATCCGAAAATCGAAACCCATACCGTTGGGCTGAGTATAATAAGAATCGTAGCCGTTAAACCACCGGCGATAATAGACCAGACAGCACCATGTGTTGAAAACCTTCTCCAGAGAATGGAAAGGAGCAGGGACGGAAAGTTGGCACTGGCTGCAATTGCAAATGCAAGACCCACGAGAAAAGCGACATTCTGACCTTTAAAAAGGATCCCCAGTCCGACTGCCACAACGCCGAAAATAATCGTAGCTATTCGAGCTGATTTCACCTGCTCGGCTTCTGTCGCATCTCCTTTTTTAATTACATTCACATATATATCGTGTGAAAGTGCGGAGGCTGCGGCAAGCGTAAGTCCTGCAACAACCGCCAGAATAGTGGCGAAAGCTACAGCCGCAATAAAACCTAAAAACGGTGTACCGCCTAAAAGCTCTGAAAGCAGCGGTGCCGCCATGTTACCACCTTTATCCACACCTGCAATAACACTCTTTTTAACCAATACAGCCGCACCAAAACCAACAATTGGTATTATCAGATAAAAATACCCGATAAAAGTTGTAGCCCATGAAACAGACTTCCTTGCCTCTTTTGCATCCGGAACGGTATAAAATCTCATAAGAATATGAGGCAGACCCAAAAGACCGAACATAAGAGCAAGACCGAGAGAGAATGCATCCAGCCCACCTGTGACCAGTCCGCCCGGTGTAAGCATCTGCTCACCGTACATACTCTGAACTTCACTGAAAATATTTCCGGGATTGAAATTAAACTGTGCAAGAGTCAGAATTGTAAGAATAGTAACGCCAAACAACAGCAGGCATGCTTTAATAATCTGAACCCATGTAGTTGCAAGCATTCCTCCGAACAGAACATAAAGGAGCATTACGACGCCCACAATTATTTCAGCCATTTCATAAGGCATACCGAACATTAACTCAACAAGCTTACCGGATCCAACCATCTGTGCAATCGTGTAAAACAACACAACAAGCAGTCCGCCTATGGATGCTGCAATCCTTATAGGCCCTTTATTGAGCCTGAAGGCAACCACATCGGTAAAGGTAAATTTACCGAGATTTCTGAGCGGTTCTGCAATAAGAAACATAAGTGCAGGCCAGCCGACAAGATAACCGACAGCATATATAAAACCATCATATCCCTGTAAAGCAACTATACCGGAAATACCTAAAAAAGACGCCGCCGACATATAATCGCCGGATAAGGCCAAACCATTTTGAAAACCTGTTATACTTCTACCAGCAGCATAGTACTCACTGGTACTTTTTGTTTTCTTTGCTGCAAAGTAAGTAATAACCAAAGTTCCAAGTACTACCAAAGCAAAAAACAGTATTGCAATCGCATTGGGCTCACCCAACGAAGTATTTTCAAGTCCGTTCATAAATTCCCCCTCCTTTAGTCAATATCCTGCTTGAGCTCTTCCACCACCTTATCATATTTGGAATTAGCCCAGCTCACGTATATAACTGTCATTAACCAAGCACCGACAATCACAATAACTCCGGAAACAATGCCGACATTGAAGTTTTCTCCGATTTTCTTAGCCATAAATTCAGGATTCCATGCAATTGTCAAAACATAGCCGTAATATAAAACGAATAGAATAATAAGCATTGAAATGCTTATTCCCCATCTCAGGGCAACAATTTTCTTAAACTTTTCTGAATTAACCGTTTCTTTCAGATTCATAACGCCTCCTTGATTTAGAATATTTTCCAAAGAAATAAAACAAAGCTACAGCTCACCTCCTTCTGTTTTATTTTAAAACATTATTATGTTTATACAGGGAGTTAATAAAGAATTTTTTACATGTTGTCAATGTAAAAAATATCACCTATTATTATTAACTATTGCTGTTAAAAGAATATAATTATTTATATGCAGCTGTCTTGACATACTGTATACAATTTGTTAATAAATTATAAACTAAATTTACCATTTTTCATTGGAATATTGAAACATAAGTTAACATATTTTAGTTGCATGAATCATTTTTTTACATTTTTACAAATAATTTATTTTATTTTACCATTTTATAACATTTTTAAAAAATAGTTGACTTTATAAACAGCAACGTCGGGATTATTAAAAACAAGGGGATATTATGAAATCTAACATCACAATTAACGTATCAAAGCTGATTAATATTTTATCTGAAAATTTTCTTTTTGAACCCATAGATGACAGTATGCTTGAAGAAACACTCAAAAGTATAAGCCTTGTAGATATAGAAAAAGACGAAATCCTTTTCAAAAAAGGGGAAACATATCATAAAGGTGTTTATTTTATTTTGACCGGCGAAATCGACTACATTACCGGCCGGGACAAGCTGGCAACACTGAGAGAAGGGGATATAGTGGGACTGACCACATTTCTCGGCAAATCCACTTACAGTGTGACATCTACAGCCGGCGAAGATGCCGAGCTTATCTATTTTCCTGAAATAAGTATTTATAATCTTCTTTCACATTCTGCAGAATTCAGAAAAAAGTTTTACAGAATGGTTTCAGGCAGACTGCAGCTTTTGCAGGGAGAAAGCAGTTTATCAACGCCTTCTTTCAGCTATAAACCGGTTGCCAACTACATGACGTCACCGGTTATATCTATAAGTACAGATAATACCCTTTTGGAAGCAAGCAGGATAATGTCGGAAAATAAAATCGGCAGCATAATAGTTACCGGAGAAAACAATGAGTTTGCTGGATTAATTACGTCCAAACATATAGTTCACGAAATACTTCCCCAAATGAAAGAAATGTCCATACAGTCGCCTGTGAAAAATTTTCTTGAAAACAGCCCTATCACGGTACCGAAAGAATACCCTCTGGTGGAAGTGCTGGCAGAACTGCAGGCAAAGAACAAAGACTATGCTGTCATTACGGAAAAAGATTCGGCAAAAGGGATTATATCAAACAAAGATATCCTGAAAATTCTTTACCGAAATATTCACATCTACAACCTTCACATCGAACAAGCGTCAACAAAGGAAGACTTAAAGAATATATTCAGAGAGCTGGGAAGTGTTGCTGCACATCTTTTGGAAAACACAAGACAGAGCAGCGAGATTCTACCCGTTTTATCCAACCTGCATCTGTCTATTCAGAATAAAATATACAAAATAACAGTGGAGGAATACCGCAGTCTTGCCGGCAAAGATGTTACAGAAATCACCCACTCAGTTATCATAATGGGAAGCGGTGCCAGGAAAGAAATGTTTCTTGATCCTGATCAGGACAACGGGTTTATTTTTGAAGACAATATCACTGAAAAGGATAAAACAGCACTTATGGAATTCGGAGAACATTTTGTAAACAATCTTGCCTATGTGGGCTACAAGAAATGCCCGGGGAATATTATGGTGACCAATCCGGATATGTCCAAAACACTTTCCGAATGGAAAAACAGCATAACGGAAATTTTTAACAATCCCGGTAAAACGGGCTTTCTGACATCCTCAATAATTTTTGACATGGACTGCTTTTATGGTAGCGAACAGATGGTATGGGAGCTTAAGAATCTCATTTTAAAACTCATTGCGGAAAAACCCATTTTTCTGATTCAGCTTCTGGAAAAGGACTCTAATCAGAAAATACCGCTTTCGATTTTCGGCAAATTTCAGGTTGAGAAAGAAGGTGAACATGCAGACCAGTTCAATTTGAAAATGTCCGCACTGACATTTATTGTTGATGTCACAAGAATATTCGCACTAAGCAAACAACTCAACGACCTGAATACCGTCGAAAGACTCAAGCATCTGCGCAGAAAAAAAATACTTTCCGAAGAAACCGTGCAAAATGTACTCTCGGCATATGAAACAGTGGTGGATATCTTAATGAACGAACAAATCAACAAAAGCAAAAGAAACTACTTCCCGGACAAATATGTAAATCCTAACAAACTTTCTCTGCTCAATCAAAATAAGCTAAAAGAGGCTTTTAACACAATCTCAAAATATCTGAGTACCGGGATAAAATATTACAAAGGTCATCCATAAGCCGAGCACTTAAATATTTTAAGTGCTCGGTGAGTAGCATATTAGTTGAGTGGACATCAAACACTGAACATTGAACGTTGAACGTTGAACGTTGAACGTTGAACTTTGAACATTACGCATCACGGCATCTTATACCGCTTCTTTCATATCCAGAATTTCCACAATTTTGTTTCTATAGTCATTCATATTGCCCAGATGCTCAATTCTGGAAGTATTTGCAAGATACTGAATCTCGGATTCATCAAGTTTCGTCTTCTCGTATCTGTTTTTAAAAGTCACAGTTCTCTCACTCCAGGGCTCAAAAGAGCCTACACTGACAAGGAAAAAATGTTCCGCATCCATCAGAGCTCTTGTAAGCACAACAAACTTGTCCATTTGCAAAGCATTGTCTCTGACCTTAAAAATATCGCCTACTACATAAGTTTTACTCATAATCAATTACCCCCTTACTTTCTTTATTGTGTAAATTAGAACATAACAGGGCAATGTCAACAGTTAATTTACTTTTTTTAACATAAACAAAACTTATCTGCATATATCAATATGTTGCGGCTGTTTTCCAGTGTCTGAAGCAAATACATACGAACCGCATAATAGATCTTTCATGTAAATTTCAAATTTTACATATTTTTCCAGCAGGTCAAAAGGAATGAAAATGTCTCCTTCCTCGTATTTTTTCGGATTCAGATATTCCCCGATACTGCTGTACACCGGCCATGTAGTACCTATTATAATCCCTTCAAAATGCTCATCCTTAACCAGTTTTTCTGAAGGTGCATATTTCAGTGCATGTATAATATCAGGAACTTTTTTGCTGAAAACCTCATAAGCCCTTTTGTTGATTGACTCATATCTTCCGCTGCTTACAGGTTTTTTATGGGGGCTCACAATATAAAACCAGAAATCCCCTGCTTCATTATTGCACAAATCTCCGCACCTCTGACCGGAAGTAAACCCAAGTCCAGGCTGCTGCAGAGGGATAGCCCTCTGATTAATTTCTTTATATGCACTGTACAGTGAATCTATATATTTCGATTTCACCTCTCTGCCGTGCTCATTTTTCGGATTAAAAACATACGAGGAAAAATTGTCGTAAGGTTTAGCACATCCTGTGAACAACAGGACAGACACACTAAACAGGAATATGATTTTTCTCATAAAACATCACACTTTAAGAAAATTTTTTATGCAGTCCAGTATTTCCGAGGGATCATCTATAAGTTTTATTATATCAAGATCACTTTCATTTATAAAATTGTTTCCCACCATCTTATCTTCAAGCCAGTTAACCATTCCGCTCCAGTAGTCCTTTTCAACAAGTATAAGCGGAAAAGGAAGTATTTTGCGGGTCTGAATCAGTGTCATCGCTTCAAACAGCTCATCCATCGTACCGAAGCCGCCGGGAAAGATAACAAAGGCACTGGCATATTTTACCAGCATAACTTTTCTTACAAAAAAATAATTAAACGTAATTACCTTTTTGGCATATGGGTTGGGTTTTTGTTCAAAAGGAAGCTCAATATTGACCCCTATCGACTGGCCTCCTGTTTCCGTTGCTCCCCGGTTTGCCGCCTCCATCACTCCGGGACCTCCGCCGGTCAGGACGGTTATACCGTTATCCGCCAGCATACTACCCATTAACCTTGCTTTTTTGTAATCGCTATGATCCTCTTTAACCCTAGCAGAGCCGAATACACTCACCGCCGGCTCAATATCACTGAGATTTTCAAAACCCTCAACAAACTCAGACAGAATCTTAAACATACGCCAAGTATCTCCGACTTTTATCTCATCAATTAAGTACTGCTCTTTCTTTATGTTGTTGTTATTCATTTATTCCCCTTATAATCATTTTTGAAAAAAGTTTTGAATAAGTAGCCCACCTAACCTCCCCTAAATTAGGGGAGGAGTTGTGCATGATAAAATTTATAATGGTTTAATTATTCAAAACTCTTGTAACAGTAAAGTAATTGTAAATCATAAAAAATCCATAATATTTTTAAAAAAATCACACATCTTAAAAGCCGTAATGAGTGATGCGTAATGCGTAACACATGGTGTGAGGTGTCTTCAATGTTGAATTCTCACTCAACCAATACACAAATATACCAATATACCACTCAACCATTTCAACCTGATCAATTTCCTTAAACTTAACCTTTACCTTTGCCTTAGCCTCTACTTCCCCACCTCACAATCTTCCAATTTCACTATAATAACGTACCTCTATTGCCATATCTCTTTAAAAAAATATAAGGTGGCAACATTTAGCCGGATGCTTGAAGGTAAATATAAAAAGTTGTCTCTTTGCCCTCTTCCGATTCTACATATATATATCCGTCGTGATTTTTTACCACGGAATAGACAATTGAAAGTCCGAGTCCGCTTCCATCACTTTTCGAGGTATAAAAAGGTTCAAATATCCTCTCAAGATGTTCTTTACTTATTCCTTTTCCGTTATCCGCAATTGAAATAAGCACATATTTTCCCTTTTGCAGAACAGCTGTATCCTTTTCAATAACTCTATTTTCAAGATTCACTTTTATCAAACCTTCCAAATCAATGGCATGTCTTGCATTAATCAAAATATTGTGAAAGACCTGTGCAATCTGATTGGGATCGGCTTCAGCTTTCCAAAGGTCTTCGCTTTGATTTATCTTATAATCAATTTCCGTTCCCGCCAGCACAAAATCGATAGTTTCTTTAATAATTGAATATACTTCTGTTGCCTGTTTTACAGGTGCTCCGCCTTTTGCAAACGTCAGCAGTCTGTTTGAAAGAAATTCCGCCCTGCTGATGAGCTTTGACATATTTTTTATGTATTTCTTTTCCTTCTCCTCTTCAGATGTATACATATCCAGCAGCGAATTGTATGTGGACATAGCGGTCAGTATATTGTTGAAATCATGTGCTATACCGCCTGCCAGCACACCTACAGACTCCAGCTTCTGTTTTTTAATCATTTCAGCCTGCATCTTCCTCTTTTCAGTTTCATCTCTGAAGACCAAAACAGCACCTATAACAAGATTATCAAAAATTATAGGGGCAGCACTATCAGCAATAACTACAGGGTATTCATTTTTATTGATCAGCAATGTATGATTCTCAAGCTGACATATGCTTTTGGTTTCCATGCACTTATCCACAGGATTTTCAATTTCCTCACCGGTCTTTTCGCTGATAATATGAAATATATCTTTTATATGTCTCCCCTTTGCTTCCTCTTCAGAATAACCCGTCAATTCAACAGCTACGTCATTAAGCATCTCAACATTCTGATTGTAATCCGTCACAATAACCCCGTCGCCGATACTTTTCAGGGTAATGAGAAGCTTGTCTTTTTCACGGCTGAGCTCCCTTTCAAGATTTTTTCTCTCAGTAATGTCTCTGCCCATACCGAGAATACCCAGCTTTTCTCCCGACTCCCCTTTCACAACAGTCCTAAATGTTTCCAAATAAACGGAAGTGCCCCGACTGGATATAAAACTTTCTTCTTTTTTGACCGAACTGCCTGCATCAATTACTTCATTATCATAATTGATAAACTCTTTTGCCATGCTGCCGTCAAAAATTTCATAATCCCTTTTTCCTATTGCATAATCCTTCATCAGACCGAAAATAGTGTCAAAAGCTTCATTGGTCTTCACATATACACCGTTCAAATCCTTAAAGAAAATCATATCCTCTGAAGAATCAAATATATTGGAAAGAAGGCTCTCCTTCTCTGCAATCTCATTGAAAGCACTTTTTATTTCAGTAATATCGTGAATACTAACGATATACTCGTCTTCACCAAAAGGGACAAAAAAGATATTTACATATTCCCTTTCATCATAACTTCTGCCAAGTTCTGCCATAGTTATTTCGTTAATCGAGGCTTTATCTCTGATATTGTTTTCAACGAGCGGACAAAAAGGACAGGGTGTTTCTCTGCCAAAAAGTATTCCATAGCAGTTTCGCCCCAAAACTTCTTCTCTTTTCATATTAAGGAAAGAAAGCTCGGAATCATTTATATAAGTCACTTTCATCTCACTGTTAACGACATAAACACCGTCCACTACACTGTTTAAAAGATTATCCAGCTTCTCCAGTTGTGTTCTGTTTTCATTGTAGAGGGATAAAATTTCCTCATGCTGCACATCCTTATCTTGAAGGAGATTTTTTATTCTGTCGGCAGCCGACTGCACATTCACCATCAGATCACCAAGCTCATTTTTGGGAATATTTAAAATATCAAGACCTGAGTTTTCACTTTCCATATTTTCAGACATCTTGTTAAGTTTATTTATCGGTCTTATAAGCCTCTTAGTCATCACATATGTAGCAATAATTTCGGCCACAATTAAAATCAAAAGCAGAATTCCGAAATTAATAATATCCGAGGAAAATTTCCGGAAAATGACACTGTTGTCCACCTCAATACCTATTTTAAAAGGGTAATCCGGGAGATCAAAAAATTTGGCTACGGAATTCTCCTGGTATAATGTATATTCATTTCCGGCTTTTTTATTTTTTTCAAGCTGTTCAACCAAATTTTTCACATGAGTTTGCTCAGTTTTTGTTAAGGGTAAATTGTTATGAAAAACTAATTCATTTTTCCTGTTTAAAACAATAAAGTTATAACCTTCCGGCATCTTCAGGGCAAATTTCATGAAAAAATTTCTGGCAGAAATGGTATATTCCAACTTTAGATTGCTGTTCGCAAGTCCCACTCTCTGCATCATATAGTAATCACCGTTTTTATAAAACATTTCCGGTGATTCATTAATATTGTAATTTTCCGGTTGAAAAACGTAATATTTGTTCAAACCAAATAAAATGTCACCTTTGTCGGTGTAAACAACCATTTCATAAAATTCGTCAAACTGGTAAAAAAGCCCTTTTAGATGACTGAAGCCGTTTTCAGAACTCTGTCCTTTTAGATAAAGGGCTAACTTAGCCATTTTTTGAATTGACTCTAATTTTGATTTTATACTTTCTTTTTGTGTGGAAATATCCTTGGAAATACTTTCTTCAATATTGTTAAAGTAAAATGATCTCATGTTGAAAAAGTATAGAAGAAAGAGAAGGAGCAGCGGAATTGTTGTAATCAGAAAAAATTTTTTCAGAATATCAACAAAAAGCCTACTCATTTACAATCCTGTTGGCATAGGCAAGATACTTTTCATTAAAGTTTATTCCCATTTTTTTCAAAACGTTCAAATTTACCGTCAGCTCAATCTTATCCGGAAATTGAACTGGTATATCTGGTGTTTTGCGGCCGTTTATAATACTTACAGCTATATAAGCCGACTGATATCCTACATCATAAAAAGTAGGTGAATACCCCAAAGCGCCGCCTTTATCGATAAGTGAATTGTCTATAACCATAACGGGTATTCTTTTTTCCATTGCAAATGATTTTAATTTGTCAAATTCTTTCACAAAAAAAGGATGAGGCATCATTACGATACCGTATTCTGAACTGTCCCCAATCTTTAAATTGTTCAGTTTTTCAGCAAAATCAGCTGAATTGTTTACTCTGATTTTTATCAGCTTTACATCAGGGTGAAATTTTCTAAACGTTTCCAAATATTGAAATTGATTTTTCGCAAAAGTATCCCTTTCATCGATAAAGCATAGTATTTTATCCCTTTCGGGAAATACTTCTGTAAATATTTCAAACCTTTTCGAAAGCAACTTAAAAGCAATATGGCTGACACCTGTAAAATTTTTACCCGGTTTTTTAAGAGATTTCACAAGTCCGGCAGAAACAGGTTCGGCAACTTCATTGAAAATAATATCAAATCTGTATTTATCGTTATATTTCATAATTTCCTGATTTACCGGTGTGGTGGTGGCAAAAACAATATCTATCCGCTTATTTTTAAATTTTTTCAAAATTTCAGGAATTTCAGAAAGATCGCCGTGAAGATTTTCCACTTCAAAATTCACATTAACAAGTCCGAGATCCCTGATACCGTCACGAAGCCCTCTGAAAGAAGCCGAAAAATTTTCTGAATACACCACAACACCGATGCTGACAGGTTTATTTCCCATCATGGATGTTGAGGAAATAGATGTAAGAGGAATAATTACAATTATGAATATATAGAGTAACTTAAAAATCTTCATGAATAAAATTACAACATTTTGCATTATAAATCAACTGTACGTAAACAAGTTAAATAGTATTTTCAAATGATTTCTTTTTCTTTTGACAATTTGCTGGATTACAGTCAGGTTAGAGGTTATAATTAAACAAAAAATACTAAGGATTTGTGGAATTGAAACTTATTATACTGGCAGGATTAATTTTACTTAACGGATTATTTGCAATGGCTGAGATAGCACTGGTGGTCGCCAGAAAGAACAGACTTAAAAGATTAGCCGATAAAGGCGATAAAGCTGCAGATATAGCTATGCGTCTTGGTGACGATCCGACATATTTTTTATCCACGATTCAAATAGGCATCACAGCAATCGGTATCCTTAACGGAATAGTAGGTCAGGCTGCTCTTGCTGATTCATTCGCCGGATGGCTTGAAAAAGCAGGCTTAAGTGCAAAGTTCAGTTCGATAGGGGCAACAGCCGTTATTGTAGTGGTTATCACTTATCTCACCATTGTAATTGGCGAACTTGTTCCCAAAAGGATTGCACAGCTGAATGCTGTAAACATTGCCAGAAGAACCGCCCGCCCTATTTCCTTTTTGGCAAAAATATCCAGACCCCTTGTATTTATACTTTCCATATCGACCGACGGCATTTTGCGTCTGCTTGGAAAAAGCACAAAGCCTGAGACCGGTTTGACGGAAGAAGATATACACGCCATGGTCAGCAAAGGCTCTGAAATAGGTTTATTAAAGAAACAGGAGCATGAGGTTGTAAGAAACGTGTTCCGTCTGGATGACAGAAGTGTTGATTCGATAATGACTCCCAGAAATGAAATTGTATATATAGATATTAACGAGCCTGTAGAAAATAATCTCAAAAAAATTACAGAATCAGACCATTCGCGTTTTCCTGTTTGCCGGGGAGGAATGCACGACATTCTCGGTGTTATTGCAACCAAAAGGCTTCTCAGGAGACATCTTGAAAACGAATTAAAAAATATTACCAATGATCTCCAACCTGCAGTGTTTGTCCCGGAAACACTGAATGGTATAAAACTGATGGAGCAGTTCCGGGAATCGGGCGTGCAAATGATATTTGTAGTGGATGAATACGGAGGGATATCCGGAATCATAACACTGCAGGATTTGCTTGAAACAATGACCGGTGAATTTAAGCCAAATGACCCACGTCAAATGTGGGCTGTGCAGAGAAAGGACGGCTCCTGGCTGCTTGACGGAATGATACCCATACAGGAATTGGTGGACAAATTAAATCTGCAGAATGTGCCGGGGGATCGTAAAGAAAATTTTAACACACTGAGTGGCATGATGATGTGGCTAATCGGAAGAATACCCAATACCGGTGATATAACAGAATGGGAAGATTGGCAGTTTGAAGTGGTGGATCTGGACGGCAACAGAGTGGATAAAGTAATGGCAAGTAAAATTGCAAAGTACAAAAGCGAAGATAGCTATGAAAACTTTGAATAGCCAAAAGTGTTATCCAGCAACACAAACCATTGACGGGTAGCACCGGGTGAAATAATAATACACCTATAAAAATGATGTTTTTATTTTATTGATTAAGTTATACTGGAATTAGGACAGATATGAAAAACATACACAAAATTGAGAAAAACCCTAATTTCCTAGAGCATCTTTTGATAATAGTAGGCTCTATATCTATGATCGTGGTCGTGGCGCTCACCGCAATAACTACTTATAATTCTGCCAGAGAAGATGTGCTGAATATTGCAGAAGATGATGCAGTCCGTATGGGGGAAATTATAGTAAAACATTATCAGTATGATTTATTCAATAAAAATAAATTAAATGAAGGCTGGAGTTCCCTGGAAATAGACATGTTTGACCGGCATGTCAAAGATTTTCTTTCTCCGTTTGAAATACATAAAATCAAAGTATTTAACCCTAACAGTGAAATTGTTTACAGTAACGAGCGCGATATAATAGGCGTTAAAGACAAAAATAATAAAAGCCTTATAAAATCACTCAAAGGAAAAATTAATTCTCACCTTGTTCTTGAAGATGAAATAGTTGATTTATCCGAAGAGAAGCAGCTGAACGCGGATGTTGTTGAAACATATTTCCCTGTTTATAATGATGAAGATGAAATCGTCGGTGCAATGGAATTATATGTGGACGTAACAATATACAGAGATGAGATTATACACCGGGTTACAACTTCGACTATTAGTATCAGTGCAATTCTTATCATCGTATTTGCTATTTCCTATTTTATCGTAAGAATGGGATCAAAAGAAGTAAAAACTCTTCTTGACAAGCTTTATAATATGGCCGTTTACGATACTTTAACCGGCATGTACAACCGTGGTGCAGTTATAGAGCGTGCAAATAAAGAGTTATCTATTATGAAAAGAAGGATTATAAACGGAGAACCTCCGAAATGCCTTGGAGTAATAATGCTCGACATAGATCATTTCAAAAAGATTAATGACACTTATGGACACCAAGCCGGAGATCAAGTTCTTTGTGAGTTGTCAGATCGAATCAGGCAAAGTTTAAGGGAGTATGATATTTACGGCAGATGGGGCGGTGAGGAATTCGTTATACTCCTGCCGGAAACGGATCATGAGAATTCAATTGCTGCAGCAGAGAGACTCCGTAAAATAATCATGGAAGAACCCTTTTCAATAAACGGTACAAACCTGAATGTAACTGCAAGTTTCGGAGTAACCTGTTGTTATGACCCTTACGAAAGTCTTGATGCAATAATAATAAAAGCAGACGAAGCTATGTATGAAGCAAAAGAAAGCGGAAGAAATAGTGTAAAGTCAATATAACAAATGGAGGTTTTATGAATTGGTATTTGGAAGCATTGAAAAAATATGCAGTTTTCAGCGGCCGCTCCAGGCGTAAAGAATACTGGTATTTTTTCCTATTTAATTCAATTTTTTATCTTATACTCTTAATTATTGATACATTAACCGGCACCTATAACCAGGAAAACGGAATGGGCTTGTTAACCACGATATATTTTATAGCAGTGCTTCTTCCCAGTCTCGGATTATCTGTAAGACGTTTGCATGACACAAACCGCAGAGGATGGTGGATATTACTCTCTCTTATACCGATCATAGGCGCCATAGTACTTTTAATTTTCATGGTTCAGGACAGTACTCCCGGTGAAAACAGATTCGGCAGCAATCCAAAAGAAGCAGTGAGCGAAACTTAATTTTCAAACGTTTCGCTTAAAAACGATACAAATCTGTTCCACGATTTTCTGTCGGCGACTTCTCTGTACCTGTCACTGCCGAAAATGGTAAATGCATGCGGAGCACCGCTGTAAGTTGTCATTTCATGTTTTACTCCGGCTTTTTCCAGATCTTTTGCAAGAGTGGCAAAAACATCCAAAGTCACTGCCTGATCTGCACTGCCGTGAAAAACCAAAATCTGTCCCTTTGTTTTTGAGTAATCCTGCCCTTCCGGTGTAGACAGACCGCCGTGAAAGGTAACAAAAGCCTTAAAAGCTTCTCCTGATCTGGCAAGTTCCAGAACAACCGCTCCGCCGAAACAATAACCTATAGCTGCAGCTCTGTCGGTATTACCGCCTGCCTGCTCGGCAGCAGATATCGCTCCTTTTAGTAAATCACGCATTTTTTCCCGATTCTGATACAGTTCTGAAGTCAATCGCCTCTTTTCGGAAAGTGCTTCCGGTCTTACTCCTTTACCATACATATCAGCGGCAAATACTGAATAACCGAGATCGTTTATCATTTTAGAGCGTTTTACCTCATACTCAGTTAGACCGTCCCAGTCGTGAATCATCAAAATAAGGGGAGCTTTTTCACCTGCACTGATATAGTAACCCTCGTATTCATTGCCGTTTACATTATAAACAATACTCCTGCCTTCCGCCGAAGCTAATCCTGAAAAAGCAAATATCATTATGATTACAAAAAAACGTTTCATATGATCCTCCTGACAATATTTAACACTAAAATTGTCTTAATTGAAAATTATTCAAGATGATTTTGCAAAACGTAGAAAGTGACAAATACAATTAGAACAATTTTATCACAATGGATTTTGACGAAAAATTAAGTTGTTGGTAATACAGAAGAAAAGGAACGGAGAGGGAGGGATTCGAACCCTCGGAGCCCGGTTAGGGGCTCACTCGCTTAGCAGGCGAGCGCCTTCGGCCGACTCGGCCACCTCTCCCGAGATTTATTGTAAAGTAAAGCAACCAAATAATATGGCGGAGGGAGTAGGATTCGAACCCACGGTGGCTTACGCCACAGCAGTTTTCAAGACTGCCGCCTTTAGCCAGACTCGGCCATCCCTCCGCAAATATCCGCTTTAAGCGGAAAATTATCTTTAAGTATCGAGTTGAAACATATAATATAATTATGAATATTTTTCAAGGATTTTATTATATTTTTTAAAATCCTGTGTCATCATGAAAAATTACGAAACATTATATCCATCTTTACGCAACAGGTTAACAAATTTGTCCAGCAGCTCCTTTTCAGGAACTTTTTCAACAACAACACCCTTTTTAAAAATAATCCCCTGCCCTCTTCCACCGGCTATCCCGTAATCACAATTTTTTGCCTCACCAGGTCCGTTAACCGGGCAACCCATTACGGCAATACTTAACGGTTCTTTTAGCTTTTCAAGGGACTTTTCAACCATTGCTGCCAAATCTGCCAGTTCAATCTCCGTTCTGCCGCAGGTGGGGCATGAGATAAATTCAGGACCCCGCTGTCTAAGGTTCAAACTTTTTACTATCTCCCAGCCTACTTTCACCTCATCTTCAGGATTACCTGTCAGAGAAACCCTCAGAGTATCGCCTATACCTTCGGATAACAAAGCACCTATCCCAACGGATGATTTAATCATCCCTTTAAAAAGTGTTCCTGCTTCTGTTATCCCTATATGCAGAGGGTAATCGACCTTTTCACTAAGCAGTTTATAAGCATCAATGGTCAAAGGAATACTGCTGGCTTTTACCGAAACTTTTATATCGTAAAAATCATTTTTCTCAAAGAAATCCACATGCCTCAGTGCAGATTCCACCAATGCTCTATCAGTCACTCCATATTTTTCCAAAAGATCCTTTTCAAGCGAACCTGCATTGACACCTATCCGAATGGGTATTCCGGAGTCTTTCGCTGCCCGAATAATTGAAGCTACCTTCTCATTATTACCTATATTACCGGGGTTTATACGCACTGCATCGGCGCCGTATTGTATAGCTTTTAAAGCAAGTCTGTAGTCAAAATGAATATCGGCAATGACGGGTATTTTAACACTTGATCTTATCTTACCCAAAGCAACTGCTGAATCATTGTCAGGGACAGCCACTCTGATAATTTCACAACTTAAAGATTCAAGGCTCTTAATCTGTCTGACTGTTGCTTCAATATCACTCGTACGCGTATTCGTCATCGACTGAATACTAACAGGAGCATCTCCTCCTACAGCGACATCACCCACATAAATTTGTTTTGTTTTCCTTTTGTCCAGCATATTAGTATATATACCACTTTTAGCCTAAACGTAAATAATTTTTAAAAAATTATTGACAGTTAAACTTATTATTGCTATAAACTCATTCGTTTCACAGACATTCCCCGGTAGCTCAATCGGCAGAGCGGGTGGCTGTTAACCACTAGGTTGGCGGTTCGAGTCCGTCCCGGGGAGTTTTTTTATTTCAATCATGTACACTATTTACTCACTATATTCCAAAAAATAAAAAGTCCTTGATTTTTTCTGTTTATCATGATAAAAGGTGCGCTTGCTAAATATTAGCAAAAATACACACGTCTCGGCTGAAAAGCCAGGGCATGTGCCGGCAGATTTGCCGGTGCCCGGTTTTTGAGGCGGAGGAAAACAAATCAGGAGGTTACATGTCTTACATTTCAATGAAAAACCTGCTTGAAGCAGGTGTCCACTTCGGCCATCAGACAAAAAGATGGAACCCGAAAATGAGCAAATACGTATTCGGCAAAAGGAACGGTATCTACATTGTAGATTTGCAAAAAACCGTTCAGTGTTTCAACCAGGCTTATGAGTTCGTAAGGGATTCCACTAAAAAAGGCGCAAAAACACTTTTTGTAGGAACCAAAAAGCAGGCTCAGGAAGCCATAAAAACTTCGGCTGAAAAATGCGGAAGCTTTTATGTAAACAACAGATGGCTCGGCGGAACCATGACCAACTTCGCAACAATTTACTCCAGAGTTCAAAGAATGAAAGAACTTGAGGAGATGTTTAACAGCGGTTTCATTAACAGATTCAAGAAAAAGGAAATTGCAAGTCTCAACCGCGAATATGAAAAGCTTTACAAGAACCTTTCCGGAATAAAGGAAATGGAAAAACTGCCCGATCTGATTTTTATAGTTGACATAAAACGTGAGATGAACGCCGTAAACGAAGCAAGAAATCTCGGCATACCGATAGTTGCAATTGTAGATACAAACTGTGATCCGGATTTGGTGGACTTTCCGATACCAGGCAACGACGACGCTATAAGGGCTTGTCAGCTTATTTCTGATCGTATGGCGAATGCTATTAACGAAGGCAAACAGCTCAGAGAAGAAGAACTGGTACAGGAAGTTCAACAAAGACAGCAAACGGATGAAGAAGCAGGTGTGACAGAAGAGTCCGAGGATGTCCCGGTGGATGAAATAGTCAACGAATCCGAATCCGGTGAACAAACTCCGGAAAAAGAAGAAAAAACAGGCGAGGAGGAAAAGTAATGGCACAGATTACCGCATCACTGGTAAAGGAACTCAGAGAAAAAACCGGTGCAGGCATGATGGACTGCAAAAAAGCACTGAAAGAAACAGACGGTGATTTAGATAAAGCTGTTGAATATTTAAGAACAAAGGGACTTTCCGATGCTGCAAAAAAATCCGACAGGGTTGCAGCTGAAGGAATTGTAACTTCTTATATACATGCAGGTGGTAAAATAGGAGTACTTGTCGAAGTGAATTCTGAAACAGACTTCGTTGCAAAAAATGAAGAGTTTCAGGAACTGGCAAGAGATATTGCTATGCATATATGCGCTTCCAATCCCAAATATGTTTCTCCGGATGAAGTGGAGCAAAGTGTTATCAACGCTGAGAAAGATATTTATATAGCAAAAGCCAAAGAATCCGGGAAACCTGAGCACATTATTGAGAAAATAGTCGAAGGTCAGGTAAACAAATTCGTCAACAGCATTTGTTTACTTACACAGCCTTTCGTAAAAAATCCGGATCTTACTGTAGAACAGTACATCGCTGAGAAAATCGCTAAAATCGGTGAAAATATCAGGGTACGACGTTTCAGCAGATATGAATTAGGTGAAGGTCTCGAAAAAAAAGAGGAAAATTTTGCAGAGGAAGTAATGAGCCAGATAAAGAAGGACTAAACTGCCCTCTTGAAATATCGTTTAATATACTATCCAAATTAAATAAAAAGCCCGCCGATTAGGCGGGTTTTTTTATTGACCTCATCAGCATAACACCATAGCCGCCGATCTCGATTTTTCTGCTTTTTCCTAAATCTATACTTTTTTTACTCACAAGTTCACCAAATATCTTTGTTTTACCGGTGAGCTCGTCTTCCGGAATTTTAAAAGTAACCGTATCACCAGTAACATTTATTACGCAGAATACAAATTCGTCACTCCCTTCCAGCTTTCTTACAAAAGCAAACAATTTCTCAGATACTTCATATACATATTGTAGTGCATTCGGATGAAAAAGAATTTCGTTCTTTCTGATATTTATAAGCTCATTTAAGTTATCTACAATTTGGGCAGAAAGAGAATTTTTGTCTTCCAGCTTTTCCTTTAAAGTCTTCCCATCAATCACTTCCCTGTTGATACTTCTGGTGTTTTTCTCTTTGAGAACAGCCTCGGCGTCATTTTTGGAACCAATCAAACCGTGAAAATAAACCCCCGGAACTCCTAAGAAAAAGAGAGCTATAGCTCTGGAAGCGATATATCTTTTTACACGGGTTTTCTGATTTTCTCCGGGCTCCTCGTCACTTCCGTTTATTGCACTATACCAGGTTATATTAAGCTCGTAAGGGCTCTCACTACCGTCTGACTCCGTTCTGTAGGAGATATAACCTCCGCGTTCAACAGTCTTATAAACAAGAAATTCTATCTCATCATTATCAAGTATCCCCTTTACCGGCAACAACCCTATCCCGTCATGGGAATCAAGAAAATTAAAATAAGTTGCCTGTTCGGAAACCCTTTTTATTGTTTTTGCCCACTGGGTGAGTTTATTTGTCCTGCCGGTAGCAAACGAATGATAAACCAGAGGCGGCAAAGCAAAATTATACACCATCTGCGCCTCATCATAACCGTTTCCGAAATACTGAATGTTCTGTTCGTGTGGAACATTGGTCTCCGTTATCAAAGCAACGTAGGGAGCCACAGCATCCAGTATAACCCTGAAAAGCTTGATAATGGCATGGGTCTGCTTCAGATGAACGCAGTCCGTACCCAGCTCTTCCCAGAGGTAGGTAACCGCATCCAGTCTTATCATGTCAGCTCCCCTCCTGACATATGTCAGGAAAATGTCTATCATTTTTATCAGAACTTTGGGATTGTGAAAATTCAAGTCCACCTGATCGGGGCTGAATGTTGTCCAAACAAGTTTGGGGCCATATATAGTCTGAAACTCCGTGAACAAAGAAGACGTTCTCGGTCTGACAATAAGCTTCAGATGATCTTCGGAAACCATTTCATTGGTTGATAAAACAATAAAAAAATCTTTATAATCGGGATTCCCGTTTAAAAATTCCTGAAACCACTTACTCTTTGCAGAAATATGGTTAAAAACTCCGTCAAACATAAGCTTAAAATCTTTGCCTATATCCTCTATATCAGACCATGTACCGAGATTATGATCAACCTCCTCAAAATCCTTTACCGAAAAACCTCTGTCTGAAGAATATGGGAAAAAGGGTAAAATATGAATTGTATTGAATGAATTACTGAAATAATCGCGGCAAAAATCAGCCAGAACCTTCAAAGGCTTTTTTGAATTATTCTGGATTATATCTCCGTATGTTATCAGAATCACATCTTCCTGACCAAACATCTCGGATTTATCAAAAGACTTTTCCCATTCTTTCAAATCTTCACATTTATAGGCATAATATACCTTCATTATCCTTTCCAGTTCAGGATATATCCGCCTGCTTATTTCCGATCCATACAGAAGAGTAAGAATGTTAATAATTTTACGCTTGATATCTATGGGGACTTCGAAAAGAGGTCTGCTGTAATCAGGCTCCAGATTGTGTTGATTAACAGGTTTCTTCATTAAAACTAACCTGACGCAAAACTGTTTACCGCTTCTTCAAGATCATGGTAATAATTCAATACTTTGTCAAGATGCGTAATCTGAAGTATTTCAAATACCCTCTTTCCGGGAGAGGCAAGTTTTATGTCACCGCCGTTAGCTTTGGAGACGGATATTTTTGAAACAAGTGCACCAAGCCCGCTGGAATCAATAAAGTTTGTTTTTGAAAGATCGATAACTATATTATAGATTGATTCATTTACAATAGTATTAATTTTTTCCTTTAGCTCACTGGAGCATCCGGCATCCAGTCGCTCCGGAATTTCAATTACGGCAACCGTTCCATCCAAAGCATAGCTAACATCAAAAGCCATCGGTTCCTCCTGATTTACAGCGTAATTATCATATAACGCTCACCTGTTCATTTTTAATCTTAAACCTTCGTTTTTACAAGAAAAAAAATAAATAATAAAAATTGGCAACCTCTTAAAATTTACACATTTATAATTTTGACAATACTATAGCTGTGATATACGTAGGGGGTATTTGAGCTATTTGAGGTAGTTGAGATAGTTAAAACTTAGCGCTTAGCACTAACAAAAAGTCAAAGCTCTTAAAAAAATTGGAGGGCGCTAAATAAAAATTATTGATAAAATCTGAAAATTATTGTAAAAGTGTTTTCCTGAATTTGCAAAGGGGCCATAGCTCAGCTGGGAGAGCGCATGAATGGCATTCATGAGGTCGGGAGTTCGATCCTCCCTGGCTCCATTTTTCACACTGATTTCAGCAAACTATTCAAAATACTAACTAAGGGCATTCTCATATGCCAAAAATTGCGCAAAATAAGTATAATTTATCTATATCTTTTTGAAATAAAAATATTATTCAAATCTTATAAAAAAGCCGGGATTAACCGGCTTTTTTTTATCTCAATATTACTGCTTCAACGCGTCTGTTTTTCTGTCTTCCTTTTGCTGTACCATTTGAAGCTACTGGTTTTTCAGGTCCGTATCCTTTTGCTTTTACTCTGTCTTTTGAAATACCATATTCATTTATCAATACATTAGCAACTGCAGACGCTCTTTTTTGGGATAAGTTTATATTGTATTGCTTGTCCCCCCTGTTATCAGTGTGACCAGCAATCTCAATGTTTATTTCCGGATACTTTTTCATAAAATTTGCAACTTTTCTAATTTCATCATAAAATTTTTCTTTAACTACGGTTTTGTCGGTATCAAAATACACCTGTAATTCTATTGATATCTCACAACCTTTATTATCTACCTTTGAGTCAGCGGGAGAGTGTGGACATTTATCAAGATAATCATATACACCATCATTGTCAGTATCAAGGGAACAACCTTTACTATCTACAGATGAATTTTCAGGAGTATTAGGGCATTTATCCATATAATCGTATACTCCATCGTTGTCAGTATCAAGCGGGCAGCCTTTACTATCCACAGATGCATTTTCAGAAGTATTCGGACATTTGTCAAGATAGTCATATATACCATCATTGTCGCTATCATAAGGGCAGCCATCTGAACTTACTTTAACACCCTGAGGTGTATCAGGACAATTATCCATATTATCATTTACCCCGTCTCCATCAGAATCCATAACAGGCTGAGATTTTTCACCAATATAAAAATTCATACCGGCAGTAATGATTACATCATTTCCATCTCCGAAAAGATAATTATCTCGTGCTTCAGCAAATAATCCTAAATTATCTTTAATATTATATTTAGCTCCCAATGCCAAGGATGGACCTATATTCATCCCGTGATTAATGTCTCCCCCAACACCGCCTGACACATATGGCTCCAGACCACTGTAATTACCTATATAGTATTTAAGATGCGTTTGATAGCTGAAAAGGTTTATATCATTTTTGCTTCCGTCCTTTTCAGTAGGGATGTATCCAAGTCCAACTTCAAAGCCTAAATTATCTTGTAAGAACCTTTCAACTTTTAGACCTAATTCAACATTATCTTCTTTGTTTCTGTCATCACCAAAATAATGGTATCCCAGGTAAGGACTGAGAGAATAATTATATTTGCCGGCATGTAATGAAACTGAAGCCAAAACCAAAGTTAAAACAATTAAAATTTTTTTCATAATTCACCTCGAAAGATAATATTGCGGTTGCACTCATTTAAAATAAGCTAAGAACTAAATCTTTTAAGATTAAACAAAGTTCAATCTACAATAAGTATAACATAAGATGGCACAGAAACAAAAATTATTATGTGAATTAACCAGAAGTTTACTCAGTAGTCACAACAATAAAAGCTTTGAACAAATATCCTATCTGTTAAAATACTCGATTTGCAGTACAAATTTTAGACATCATCTACGCCGCAAAAGCAGAGGCAGCAAAAAAATGATGCAGGCAAAAAGGAAAGATACCCCGCCCCAAAAGGCAAACGGATCGTCATTCTCAAGACTGGACAAAATAAAAAACACTGCTGAAATAATAAAAACAAACCAGCCGATTATGTATATTCTTTCGTTACTCATCTCCACCTGTAATAAAATTACTTACGCAAGTTAATTATCTAAGAGTAAAAGTATGAATAATCACCTTGAAAATGCCAGCAACCGATTAATAACATTCTCAGCATAATAATATTCCATATCCGGCGAGGTCAGAAAATCTGCTATACGGTTAAAACAGTCACCAACAGTCACCAACTGTTTCTCCACATAACCGCTTTCATAACCCATAGCCAGTCCGATATTGGCCAAAAGCGCATTACACAGGCACTTACTGTTTTTTGCCCTTTCCGGATCACCGCCTTTTGCCACAAAAGCTTCCACTGGTTCTGCCGGGCAACGGTATCCTATAGAGCCGTCTTCCTTTTTAAAAAGCTGACGAAGGTAGCCCAGATTGCAATTGCGCGGCCTTTTTATATATTCTGCAAATTCCGATAGAGTCCCTTTAAGCTCCAATACTTTAAAAGGAAAAACGGTAGGTGAGGCTTCAGGATCGGTAAAAACTTTTCCTTTCATCTTCTTGGCCAAATCAATTGCCTTTTTCTTTATCTCATCGGTAAAACCTGATTCTCTGCAAAAAGCAAAAGGTGTCCCAACCTGCACTCCTTCCGCACCTAAATCCAGAGCATTCTTAACCTGCTCCGGTGTTCCATATCCGCCTGCAAGCCAGAATGGAAGTCCCAGAGATTTAAGTTTATCAGTATCAACATAATCCTTAGGACCGTAAACAGGCTCACCCTGCTCATTAAACGATCCTCTAAGTCTGGGGGGTGCGTTGTGCCCTCCGGCACTCGGATATTCCACAACAAATCCGTCCACTCTGCCGGTAGCCTTTTTAGCCATTGTCATCGCCAATGTATTGGAAGAAACAATAGCAAGAAAATACGGTCTTTTTACAGAAACTTCGGAAGTATTTACAAAATCGGATGGCTCAAGCTCCATTTTATAGTCATCATCAGGATCTGCACCTTCTACATTCAATCTAAGGTATGCCTTACTGTGTTCTGCCAGACTGTCAATAACTCCCGGGATCTCCCTCGGTATCCCGGCACCCACTATCACATAATCCACTCCGGCAAGCATTGCGCCGTAAAGTACATAGAGATTCGGCATCCGGATTTTTTCCAGTACATTGATTCCTACAATACCGTCATGCCCCTCTTTCGCCAGATAAACCTCCACATAGCTGGAAAGTATCGACATTGCTTTCAGTTCCCAGCTTGCATCGATAGTGTACATAGGAATGTATTTATATCTGTTATCTTTTATCCCGCCTTCCACAAAATATTTATCCAAAACATATTTTACAATATCCTGATTTGGAAATGACTCCATAGCTCTGCGAATGTCACCCCCCGGATCTCCATTCTGAAGACGCCTTGTAAAAATTGCATCCTGAGCTGTACAGGAAACGACTCCCAAATATCCCAGCTTTGAAACGGCTTTTGCAAGTCTCCAGTTGGATACACCTGCACCCATGCCGCCTTGTATAATTATTGGATGTGTCATGATTGCTCCTTGAAATTTATCTATATAAAAATAATCATGTTTTTCAATATAGTCAACCTACGATTCCTTAATAAATAAAAATAGATATCAGCAAAAAATGGCTTAAGCTGCAGAAAACGCAAGAGATGGGAAAGTATAAAAAAAGGGGCTGAATCAGCCCCTTTTTATAAATTTACTGATTGTTATCTTTCGGTTTGTCTTTATCAAAAGCGATAAATCTGCTTCCTCTTTCGGAAATAACTTTAAAAGCCACAGTTTCACCCGGTTTTATGTTGGTGTATACATCATAAAACTCTTCTGCATTTTCAACCTGTTTTCTGTTTACCCAGACAATAACATTCCCAGGTCTTAATCCTGCTTCAAAAGCATTGCTCATCCTGCTGACGTCTTCAACCTTTACGCCGCCGGGAATACCCAGTTGATCCGCCGCATCTTTACTGAGAGTTGAAACAGTTATATTTGAATCCGGAGACTTCATATCTTTAGATGCTACACTTTGGGTGTCCCTTTCTCCGAGCTTCACTTCAATATTTATTGTTTTCCCGTTTCTGAATATCTTAAGATTTACCACTTCTCCAGGGGATTTTTTGCCAATATAATTCACCAGTTCTTTGCTGTCTTCTATCTTTTCCCCGTCAACTGCTAAAATAATGTCACCGGCCTTTACACCCGCTTTGCTGGCAGGATCGCCTTTTACAACATCGGCAACAAGAGCCCCTGTCGACTTCTCAAGCCCGAATGTTTTCGCCAGTTTCTCATTTATAGGCTGAAGGGATACGCCGAGCCATCCCCGTTTTACTTCACCCGATTTCAGCTTGGGTAATAACTCTTTAAGCATATTTACCGGAATGGCAAACCCTAGTCCCTGACCGGAAGGAATTATTGCAGTATTAATACCCACAACTTCACCATCCATGTTCACAAGGGGGCCGCCGCTGTTTCCAGGATTAATCGAGGCATCAGTCTGCATAAAATTGTCATACGGACCTTCACCCAAAACACGTCCCTTTGCACTCACTATACCTGCTGTAACGGTGGACTCAAGACCGAACGGATTACCGACGGCTACAACCCAATCCCCTACATCGGCTTTCTCTGAGTCGCCAAGTGTCAGAGGGTGTAATGTCTCATTTCCAGGATTAATTTTCAGCAGAGCCAAATCCGTCAAGGGGTCCGTTCCCACAACTTCTGCACTGAATTCTTTTTCATCAGGAAGCTTTACAATAATTTCATCGGCATTTTCCACCACATGATTATTGGTAACAATCAGTCCATCCTTATCGATTACAAAACCTGAACCGAGAGACTTGGAGCGAAAAGGTCTTCTGTGTTCGGGAATATCAGGCATTTTGTCTCCAAAGAATTTCTTGAAAAATTCATCGTTGAAAAAATCTGACATCCCTTTTTGCTCTACAATCTTCGTAGTACTTATATTCACAACCCCTTTTCTCACCTTCCCGGCAACTTCCGAAAAAGAATCCGGGGCTCCGAACGCATGCAGCATGGAGATACTGACAAACAAAAATGTCCATACCATCAATATTTTACTCATTGTTTTCATGTTTTTCCTCCTTATTATTAATATATGTAATCACATCTTTCATAATTTTAAACGGTACAGAACCCACAACTGTATATGTGTGTCCTGCCAGACTTCTTCTATAAACATAATTTCCCATTATCACTTTTTTTCTAATGTTTTTTACTTCAACATCTTTATCCACAAATACTGAAAACTTGTTCAGCCCGTCACTAAAAACCAAATGCTTGGTATTCTTATCAATACTTTTACAGCCGGAAAGTTCAAAACCTCTGAAACTAAGCGATCTATCACAACCTGCCCCTTTATTTAAAGCAGCCGGAGGCCCCTTTTCCATCTTTGGCAACTCGTCCACATAACCGTAAGAAAGCATTAATTTATTATCCAAATTATAAACCTCTTTTCTGACAACAATGTTATCATCCGTTACCCAGATCACATGTTTAAACCGATCAGAAAAAGTGGGGGTGAGTTCATAAAGAAGTAATTTTTTATTAAAGAGAGATACTCCCCGTTTTATACTGACCTGGTAATAATTTTTATCCACTGAGGAAATATCAAAATAATTCTCTTTGATTTTCTGTATGATAAAGTGGGTATGAATCTCAGTATTTTTCAAACTTTTTAAGACAAATGAAGAATAGGATGAATTATCAACTGCAATTTTGAAAAAAAAACCGGCATCGGCGGAAGAATAAACAAGAAGTAAAAAGGCTAAAACAAAATATTTCATTTGGAGAAATTTACTGATGTAAGCTCAAAAGTTCTCTGTTGCTCAGAAGATGATTTATCCATATGCTCATATACGAACTTTTCAAGGTTGTCAGAATTGTCTTTTCTTGCAAAATAATCAAACCGGGAAAGACTGGAAATTGTTATCACAGAAGAAAAAATTACAACAAGTGCGGCGCATGCTATTATTTTAGTTTTTTGAACAGTTTTAAACGTCATTTTCTTTTTATTATTTTTTTCTTCTATTTTAGTCATTATGCTGCGGGAAAAATCCACATTATATGTTCCGCTGTAACTATCCTTAATATAGGATTTAAGCATAGATTCATTTTTAAGGGCAGTTTTACATGAAGAGCATGCGCAGAGATGCTCAAACAGTTCATCTTCATACACACTGCTCAGCTCATCATCAACATAAAGCGAGATTAATTTACGATACTTTCGACATTTCATTAACAAACCCTTGTTTTATAAGTCTTTGTTTAATATATTGTCTTGCGTTGAAAAGCCTTGATCTGACAGTCCCCACAGGGATTTCCAGCATTTCCGCAATCTCCTCATAACTCATATCTTCAACTTCCCTTAGGATAATAACAACCCTTAGTTTTGCAGGCAGCGCGTCCACAAAATTCCTGACATATTTTTTCAACTCATCATTCAGCAAATCCTCTTCAGGTGTCGCGCCGTCAGTTATTCTGTCAAAAAAATCATCACCTTTGTCTTCATCATCATTTTTAGAAAAGACATCCACCATTCGTTTATTTTTTTCAAAAGTCAAAAATGCACAGTTAATTGCAATTCTTTTCAGCCAGGGATAAAATTGGTTTTTGTTTCTCAGAGAATCGAGTTTTTCAAAAGACTTCATAAAAGCTTCCTGTACAATATCCTGTGCAAGATCCGCATCCTTCACAATGTTTATTATTGTAGCGTATAATTTCCGCTGGTATTTTATAATCATCATTTCAAAAGAATTAGTGTCACCAGCGAGAACTTTATCTATCATCTGAGAATCATTCATTATTTCCTCCGACTATAATGTTTTGACAGTTCTATTTTAGTTAAGTTCATATATATTTTGCAATAATAAACTCAAGTTTCGCACTTTAAAAACATCATTTTTTCAATCGAAGTCTTTATGATTTCTTGCATTTCTTCCAACCTCTCCCAAAAAAGTGCAAATATTGACTCAACATCACCGATATAATCC
>Ga0208664_100096_pt1 | contig 36421 bp, 29 predicted proteins | sample Wag42014_10_20_FD_187332 | JGI IMG/M metagenome (GOLD analysis project Ga0208664, IMG submission 187332) | Deep subsurface shale carbon reservoir microbial communities from Ohio, USA - Utica-2 Time Series 2014_10_20 (SPAdes) (version 2) ... | reverse complement strand
AAGCCGAGGAATCTCTTGTCAAACGGTATCTGAGATTTCTCCGCTCCACTCCGTTCCGGGTGAAATGACAGTTTTTTGTCATTCCAAGCGAAGCCGAGGAATCTCTTGTCAAACGGCGTCTGAGATTTCTCCGCTCCACTCCGTTCCGGTCGAAATGACAGTTTTTTGTCATTCCAAGCGGAGTCGAGGAATCTCTTGTCAAACGGTATCTGAGATTTCTCCGCTCCACTCCGTTCCGGTCGAAATGACAGTTTTTTGTCATTCCGAGCGAAGCCGAGGAATCTCTTGTCAAACGACGTCTGAGATTTCTCCGCTCCACTCCGTTCCGGTCGAAATGACAGTTTTTTGTCATTCCGAGCGGAGTCGAGAGGTCTCTTTTCTTATATAACAAATATATCTGCGTTTCTGCTTAGTATTTTTTAAAAAAATTTGCAAAAATATTACATTTTTAAATTATTTTTATGTTAATTTGCATAAATACAAACAACGAGGTTAATAATGAAAATATATTTTATAAGGCATGCCCATGCAGTAAGCAGGAACGATTTTGAAGGCGATGATTTATACAGGCCTTTAAGCGAAAAAGGTATATCGCGTGCAGAGAAAGCATTCAGCAGATTTAGTAATATTTTTAAAAAGCCTGATGTCATAATAAGCTCTCAGGCGATAAGAGCAAAGAAAACTGCAGAAATATTGAAAAAGTACTGTGATTGCGATTTGTTTGAAGAGCCCTTGATTAATCCCGGTGCCGATTTCCTGGATTATGAAAGTGTTATTAAAACATATGACGATGATTCTGATAAACTTATAGCATTGGTAGGACATGAGCCAGATATGACAAAATTCATTTCCTTTTATATTGCTGAAGGTGAGCTGTTTTTAATCATGAAAAAGGGCAGTATTTGTTATGTGGATAACAAATCTTTAATGGGGTTGATACAACAAAAAATATTGTTATGAATGTTAACCTGCTCAGTAAATCATACGTTTTTTTGATAAAGAAGGAAGAGCTTGATTTAACAATTAAAAAGTGCTCTGAATATTCTTTTGATTCATGTCATTCAGAAAAATCTGATATAACTGTTTACGATTCCTTTGACAGGAGACTGTTATCAAAAAATGTCCTGCTTTTTCGCAGTGGTGAGATTTTTTATTTATTGAAGCCAAAAAATAAAAAGTACAATTATTTTGAATTCAAGCATCTTTTTACACCATTTAAAATTTCTGACTTAAATGATGAAAAAATAAAGAAGGCATTGTCACCAGCTTCTGTCAGGGCGCTCATGCCGGTTTTGTCGCTGAGCGGAACCTTAACGGTATACAACCTCAAAAACAGTGATAAGAAGACAATTGCCAGGTGTACTAAATGCCAATTAAATGATGGTTTGTTTACTTTTCTTGTTATAACTCCGTTAAAAGGTTTTAAAGATGAAACAGACGAATTTGTCAACTTATTAAGATCTTTCGGTCTTAATTACAGCAGGGGGAGCCTCGTTTGTGAATTACTTAACAAATATCCGGAATTAGATATAGCATATTCAAATAAAATACAGGCTGTCTTGAAGCAGGATTATTTGTCGGACAGGTCAGTTTCTTTAATTGTTACAGAGCTTTTGAGGAAGGCAGAAGCTAATATAGAAGGAATTCTTCACGACTATGATACTGAATTTTTACACGACTACAGGGTGTCCCTCCGAAAAGCGAGGTCAATTCTGAGCGGAGTGGGGGATGTGTTTGATAAGGACAAGACGAAATATTTCAGAGGGGTTTTCAAATCATTCGCACAAATCACCAATAAGTTACGAGATATAGACGTTTACTTACTTAAAATACCTGAATTCAGAGAGGAATTGCCGCAACATATGGATTACGGACTGGATGATATAGAAAATTATCTGTTAATTCTCAGAGAAAGTGAGTTTAAAAAGGTTAATAATTTTCTTCAAAGTCCTGAATTCAAAAAAGATTTTACGGAAGCTGCAGATTTTTTTCAGAAAGAATATGTCAATTATCCCGGCAAATCAGCAGGAAAAAATATTTACGATATTGCAGCTGAAGCTATAAATAACTGTCTTGATAATGTAGTGAAACGTGCGGAAAAATCAAAATCGATGTCACCTGAGATATTGCATAAACTGAGAATAGACTTCAAGAAGCTCAGATATCTTATTGAGGCTTTTGGTAATGTTGTTTACGGAGAAAAAGCAGAGGTGCTTTTGAAAAAATTGAAGAAATTACAGGAAGAAATCGGTCTTTATCACGATTATCACAATCAGATTGTTATGTTAAATGATATTGTGAATGAAATGTCCGTTAAAAATGACAATATGGAAAAAGCTGTAAAACAGCTGGAAAAAATCTTTACCAAAAAAAGTGATAAAATAAAAAACAGAGTATTAAACCGTCTGGACATCTTTTTACAAAAGAAAAATGTTAGCAAATTCAGACCCCGGAGTATAAAATGAAAATTATTTCGCTGTACAGTATCAAAGGGGGTGTGGGCAAAACAGCTACGGCTGTAAATTTGGCATATGAAGCTTCCAAAGACAGTCAGACATTGTTGTGGGATTGGGATCCACAAGCTTCATCCACTTTTTATCTTCGTGTAAAGCCCAAGATAAAAGGTAAAACCGGCAGTATTATTACTAAAAAAAGCTATTACCAAAAAAATATAAAGGCAACTGATTTCCCCGGTTTTGACCTTTTGCCTGCTGATTTTTTGCTTAGGGATCTGGATTTTATGTTATCGAAAATGAAGGATTCAAAAAAGGATTTTAAGAAAAAAATAATCGGGATGTTTGATGATTATGAGTATGTTTTTATAGATTCACCTCCATCTGCATCAGTGCTGTCAGAGTATCTGCTTTATATTTCAGACGTTGTGCTGGTTCCTCTGGTCCCGACGGTATTATCACTGAGGACATACAGTATGTTAAAATCCGAAATTGCCAGTGATAAATCACGGAACAGAATATTCACTTTTTTCTCAATGGTGGATAAAAGAAAAAAAATGCATAACGATATTATGGAAGAAGTAAAAGAAACCGAAGACAACCTTTTAAATGTGGCAATACCTTATTCTGCTGTTGTTGAAAAAATGGGTATTGAAAGAACCCCTGTTCAGATGATTGAATCAAAAAGCCCGGCTTCATCAGCTTACGCTGATTTGTGGAAAGCATTGCTTGAGTCAGAGATTCTGTCTGCTAAATAATTTACGTCGGGAAATCGCAGTATTTAAAAAACGAGATGCCGAATCAAACTTAAACTTTTGACAACCCACCATTTTTCCAAAGAGCTGCATCAATAGGGAAATTTCCACTCATATACGAGATCAGAACTCGTAACTACTGCCAGTAACCACCTACGCCCTCCTCTTATTTTAAAATAGGTAAGTTTTAAGCACTCATGGCGTTTTTAATAGTGTCAAATCTGCTGATTTTACCCTGTTTTTTTTGTTTGCTTCTCTCTGTGTCCAAAAGATCTTTAAGAATCTTATTCAGATCGTAATTTTCGACCACACGATTTCTCGATGCCGCTTTTAGTTTAAGGTATTCAATATTGTTATTCCTTTTCATTTCTATAATATCAGTTGTCACGTGTATCCAGACATCTTTGTTTACAGGGGCGGTGAAACCGGTTTCCCCATCTTTTATTATTTCCTGGGGTCCGCCAATATTTGATACTAATGCGGGAATTCCACATGCCTGGGCTTCCAGAACAGCCATTCCGAATGTATCAGTAACGCTGGGGAATACAAACAAATCTGCAGAATTATAAATTTCGGGCAAGTTTTCATAATCAATCTTACCCTTAAGAATAATATCCTTATTACGTTTTACTTTTTTGTATAACGTTTTGAAATAAGGGCCGTCACCAACTATTTCAAGTTTTACATCCTTTTTTCTTTTTTGAAGCTTTTCAAAAAACTCAATTAGAAAATCCACATTTTTATCTTTGGATATTCTGCCTACATAGAGTAATTTAAAAAATGTTTCTTCTTTAGTTTTGGCAAGAGGTTTGAAGATATCTGTTTCAATACCCCTTTTAAAGTAATCGAGGTTTATTTTACTGAAACCCTTGTTTTCAAGTTTTTGCATATATTCATTGGTGGGTACAAGCGTTTTATCCATTTTTGAAAAGAACCAGTCTGTATAAGCATCCACAATATCTGTAATATTTCTATCATCTGCTATCTCGCTCACTTCGAAGGCAAAATCGGTATGATAGATTCCTGAGCATTTTATATCCAGAAGGTTTGCAATTAACAAACCGGCAAGTCCCATCGGTCCGGGAGTTGAAATATAAATCTCGTCAGGATTAAATTCATAGGCAAATTTCAACAGCCTCAACATTGAGGGAACTTTTATCTCAAGATGGTTGTAATAGGGCATTTTCAGATTATGTACAGAAGGTATTATTTTAATCCTTTCCGGTAGATTTTCCGGGATTTCTTTATCTTTAAGTGTGGCAACAAACATCAAATTTGAATCCACTTCACCAGCTTTTTTTGCAATTGTTTTAAGAGTTATGGAAACTCCGTTAAGATCATCTATTGTGTCGGTGAACCATAAGATATTGTTCTTTTTTAACGATTTGTCGCCTAAAACATCCTTCTTGAGATCCTCTATCATCTCTTTGCCGGCATACATGTGTTTAAAGGAAGTGTAAAAAGGCATTGTTATAAAAATTCCCGGCACTGCTGCAGAAGCAGATCTGCCCATTTTCACAATATCCAGGTTTGTGACACCTTTGTCAAATGACTTCAGCAGGATTTTAAAAATCTGATCTGTACTCTCGGTGATTTTTTCATAAATCAAATCCAGCCTTTTATCAATATTGTCAGTATCTGTACTTTGAACACTTTCCACCAGCTCAGCAATTGTTTTATAAACAGCACTTTTCTTTTTAGATTTCATTTTACTCAGCTTTATTTTATCTTTGAAGCTGAGTTTACTTTTCTCAAAAATCAGGCTGGTAATTTCCTGGATACTGGATTTTTTAAAGGTTTTGTTTTTTTGTCTGGCAAAATCACAGGCTATTTTGTAAATGGCAAACACTAACCCTTGGAAATTATTGGTTCTGCCTGAAACCATTGTTTTTTTATTTTTGATGCTTTCCAAAAAGCTATCAATATTTGTTTCTTTTGAAATGGTAAAAGTTTTACCTGCGAATAGTCCGGCATGGTCGTCCGAGCCGCCTGTAAATCCTTTTAGCCATGGAGTTGTACTTATCGGTTCAATTCTATGTTTGGCATACAAATCATTAATGTGGTTTTCAGTCAGACCACCGAGAATTGACATCCATGAATTGTTGTGCAGTTCGCTTCTACTGCCGTTTCTTACCTCAAAGATATCGAAAAGAAGAATCAGCTTTTCCAGGTGTTCTTTTGTTAATCTACCGTTTACCGAATACGTTGCATGAGCCACTGAATAGGCAAGATTTTCCTCTTTTATAAAATCCCTGAAGGTGTATATATTTGTACGTACTTCCTGAATATTTTTAAACTGTTCATAATCAAGACCATAAGTCAGAATATGAACTTTGCAGCCATCTTCGGGGAAATATACTGTTGATTCCACGCCGGTGATAACCTTTTCAGGATATTTTTCTTTCAGCTCAAGTGATCCTCTTATTTCGTTATGATCAGTAATTGTTACAAAATCCATACCTCTTTGGACTGCAAGCTTGTAAAGATCATCAGGCTTTGAATAAGATTCTGAAGCACCCAGCTTTTTCAAAAACCACTCTGAAGGGCGGCTGGAATACATTGAATGAAGATGCAAATCGGCTTTTATTAATTTATCGCTCATAATACCTCCGGTTTTTATTTATATTAGCTAAAGTTGTTATTTTGTTGTGAGAAAAATTAAAAATAATTGTAAAATATTTTTGCCCGTTTACCACAGGATAAGAAATTTTAATCAGTCAAGAAGTACAGCTCTATCCGGCTAAACGTTTGTCTGCAACTCTTTATCCGCAGGCATACATGGTCAAACCCATTACTTTTGGAAATAAAAAAACTTTTTGCCTAAAGTCCTGGAAATGTAAAAAATCTGTGAAGAAGAATAAATTACTTAATATTTAACGTTTAAGCGTATATAAAGATTTCTTATGAGGAAATTTTTTATTGTTTTGATTTTGTTGGCTTTGACTGCACCTTCTTTTGGAGCTCAAACGTTTTTTCGTTTAAGTGATAATCGTACCGTGCGTTCAAGCCTGGCAAATGCCATTTCAGACTCAGCTGATCTTCTAAGCAAAACAAAGTCCGGGTATCCACTTCGTTTTCTTTTGGAAACCAACAGGAAAATTAAAAATGGCTTTAAAGTATCGGTTATAAAAAAAGATAATCGTTGGGATATTAAGGTTATCGGCAGTACACAGCAGAATATTATTTATGGTTTGTACTCTTTTCTTCAGGATAACGCCGGTTTTCGTTTTGTGCACCCTGAGCAAACTGTCATCCCCGACAGAATCGTATTAAATAATACGACTTACGGGAAACATCCTAAATTCAAAAACCGGGGTTTTCATCTGCATTCTCTGCACCCGACAGAACTTACGGAATATCTGCATGCACCCTGGAAAGAAGGGGGTATGCAAAAGATAGATAATTATCTGAAATGGCTTGTGAGAAACGGACAAAATGTTTTTCAATTTTATCTTTTGCGGAGCGTGAATCTGGAAAAGTGGTCGGATTCTGCCCCCGAAATTGTTGGGAAAGCACACGATTATGGGTTGAAGGCAGGGGTAATGACGTCATTCAGCATGATACAGCAAAATGCTTTTCAATTTGTTACGTTGTTTAAAAAGAACTATAAAAGGCAGATTGACAGAAAACTTTCCCTGTTGTTAATGGCTGACTGGGATTTTGTTTCCATTCAGACAACAATGGGTGAATTTCTGCCGGATTTAAGGATTACACATTCAGAAGAAATACGATATCTGATAAAAAACGCTGAGAAGGATTATAAAAGCAGGATTTTTCTTTCAACACATGTGATAAAAGATGATAAACGAATATTACATGACGGCAATAATAAAGTAATGAGTGATGATACGGGGGTATTGATTCACACTGTTATGTGTTATGCACTTAATGACAATTATGCACCTGCATATGAAAATAAAAACTTCCGTTTCATGTATAACAAACTTATAAATTATAATAAACAAAGGGAAGTATGGTACTGGCCGGAGTCTTCATACTGGGTTACATTCGATAATTCAATCCCCAATTTGTTTTTTCCATATCTGACAGCGAGATGGAAAGATATCAGGCTTTTAAAGGATAAGAATGTAGGCGGGCATCTTACGTTTTCTTCCGGCTGGGAATGGGGCTACTGGTTAATTGATTGGGCTGTAGCAAAATGGTCATGGACGGATGGGATAACGTTAGCAGAATCCGGAGAAAGTCCCGGCGATATATTCTTATTTTTATTCGGAGATATACGCATTTCCCATTTATTTAAAAAAGCTCTTGATCTTCAAATGAATTTTTTGATTGATAAAAAACTCCTGGAATATATGCCGGCAGCTGCTCCTTTTTCTGAGCTTCCGGCACCTTTTAACAGGGGTTTTCAACCAAGGCCGGAACTTACAATGAAACAAATACTTGATATGAAAAGAAGTGAGGCGATCAGAATTATTGATAATAAAAAATTAACGCAGTTAAAGGCGTTTTCCGATAAATCAATAAATATTAGTGACTCAATCGATTTGAAAATTAAGAATATTAACAGCAAAGATTTAATGGGTCTTGCTGACGAGTTGAATAATGCCCTTAAGGTTACAGCATTAAGAGCCAAGTTTAAATATCTGCTGCTTACAGCTTCAGCATATAAATCTTCAGGTGATATTGAAAGATATAATGCGGTAATGGTGAAAGCTTCTTCTGTTTATCAAACTGCACTTAAACTGGTCAAAGAGCAGGAAAGATATTACAGATATGATAAATATATATCGGACAAATTTGACAGTTTCACATCTTATGATTTCGGATATCTTTATCCTGTTTCAAGCCTTTTTTTCTGGAAAAGGGAGATGGAGCAACTAAAAAAGGAGCGTTTTAACGCTTTTTTTATGAAAATATGGGATTTTGAAAAAATACTGGGCATTTCCAGTTTGTTTCAGTAAAATAGAAAAAAATTAACATTTATCTAAAATTATTTTAAAAAGTCGGAGGCTTCCTGGGCGATTTCGCTTCTTTCACACTTATCAAGTATAATAGAGGCCGCAATCTTCGATTTGTTCTTTTTAAACCTTTCAGAACTGTAAACCAAGCCGTTATCTTTTTCATCCAGGTAAGGGTTGTCAATTTGGGAAGGATCTCCTGTCATAACTATTTTAGTGTTTTGACCCGCTCTGGTAATTATTGTTTTAACTTCATGGGGTGTAAGATTTTGCGCTTCATCGATTATCAGGAAGGAATCGTGGAACGTTCTGCCTCTAATAAAGTTTATTGCTTCCACCTCTACAAAATTTGTACTTTTCAGGTAATCCAGTGTCAATTCATTCATATGCTTTTTCAGAAGTGCATTGTCCTTACTTGCGGGTTGCTTGTCCTCGCTTATGTTGTCAAGAATAAGCTCCATATTGTCATAAATGGGTTTAAGCCACGGTTCCAGCTTTTCGTTAAGATTTCCGGGAAGATATCCCAGATCTCTGCCCATAGGAACATGAGACCGTGTTATCACCATTTTTTTGTATTTCTGGGTCAATACCTGTGATAATCCGGAAGCAATGGATAACAGTGTCTTTCCTGTTCCGGCGAAGCCGATTGCAAATACAAGTTTGATATCATCCCGCATAAGGGCATCATAAAGAAATTTCTGTTTATAATTAAGAGGTGAAATATAGAAATTCGCCGGTTGATTTTTAAGAAGTTCCAGTTTTCTCGATGATTCCTCATTAACAATACGGCACAGAGCTGTTTTTTTACTGTTCATAAGGGAAGCTACTATAGCATAGTCGGGCAAAGTCTCTGAGTTTTGGTCAAACTGGACTTCAATCTCATCTATGTCGATTAAATTTTTTTCATATATTTTATCGATATTTTCATCTGAAGAAACGTATATTATGTCGTTACTGTTTAAGCATTGAAAAGATTTCTCGTGATAGTAATCTTCAGCTTTTATCCCTATAACTTCGGCTTTAATCCTGAGGTTTACATCCTTTGATACCAAAACAGTTGTTCTGGATGATTTACTTTTTAAATTTAATGCTGCTTTGAGGATAAAGTTATCATTAATATTTTTCCCTAATTCTATAGGTGCACCCTTATCCTCTATGTGGAATCTGACGAAGAGCTTGCCTCCGTTTTTGAGTTTTACTCCCCCCAGAAGATCCCCTGTTGACCTGTAACTTTCAAGCTGTCGGATAAATTCCCTTGCGTTGTAGCTTCTTGAATCAAAACCTGTTTTGAGCTTATCCAGCTCTTCCAGTACTATTGCAGGAATGTAAATGTTATTATCTTCAAAAGAATCTAAACAATATGGGGAGTGAAGAATTACGCTTGTATCGAGTACAAAATTTTTTTTCTTTGATTTCGCCATATCTCACCTTCAAAATATTAAATTTATACTGATGAGACTTTTGAATAACTCTATTTGGTCATGCTGAATTTATTTCAGCATCTAGTATTATCAATATTTTATGAGACCCTGAAACAAGTGGTTGTTTACACAAATTTATCTTCGCTTAGCGAAGATGCTACAGGGTGACAATAAAGCAATTATTCAAAAGTCTCACTGATAATATTAAATAAAAAATTCAAAAAAATGTTAGGAAGTTGTCAAATAATCTTTAAGTATTTTAATTATATGAAATATGCAGGGCCTTTAAAATTTATTGAAAAAACTATAGTTTTTTCATTTTACAAAAATTTTACAAGCACATTACATATCTATAACATGTGAGGACTATTTGTTTAGTCATCGCAACCGCATAAGCGGTTGGGTAAACGTTAAAAAAAATAGGAGGTTTTTACATGAAACGTTTGTTGAAAAGTATGTTGATAGCTGTGGCGATGGTTGTTTTAGCCAGTAGTTTTGCCTCAGCAAGAGACCAAATCAGAATTGTAGGTTCAAGCACGGTTTATCCTTTTGCAAGTTATGTAGCAGAAGAATTCGGAGCAACAACTAAATACCCCACCCCAGTTATCGAGTCAACAGGTTCAGGCGGCGGACACAAATTAACATGGGTTGGAGATGGCATTGACACACCAGATATTACCAATTCGTCAAGACGTATCAAGGTTTCAGAGTTTCAAAGGGCCATGGAGAACGGAGTTGACGGAATTATTGAAGTTGTTATAGGTTATGACGGAATTGTTCTGGCAAACAATAACAAAGCTGAAAGACTTGAATTGAGTTTGAAAGATATTTTATTGGCAGTGGCGGCTGAGGTTCCCCAAAATGGCAAGTTGGTTAAAAATCCTTATAAATATTGGGACGAAATTAACTCCGAACTTCCACATAACGAAATCCTGATCTACGGCCCTCCTACATCTTCCGGTACCAGGGATGCTTTTGAGGACCTTGTAATGGAAGCTGCATCTGAAGAAATCGCAGCCTATGGAGGCGAATATACCAAAATTCGCCAGGACGGTGTTTACGTTCCGGCTGGAGAAAATGATAACCTTATTGTTCAGCGCCTGACAAAAAATCCCAATGCTGTTGGTATATTTGGATACAGTTTCCTGGAAGAAAACGCTGACAGACTCCAGGGTGCAGTAGTTGATGGGTACGAGCCCACACCGGAAAATATATCCAGCGGAAAATATCCAGTATCCAGGAGCCTGTTTTTCTATGTTAAAAAGGCTCATATAGGAAAAGTTCCCGGTATAGATGCTTATGTTGATCTTTTTCTTAGTGAAAAGATGATCGGTGAATATGGCTACCTGAAGAATATAGGTTTGATACCGTTACCTAAGGAAAAAAGAAAAGAAGTCAGGCAAAACTGGGAAAACAGAAAAGAATTGAAATTATCAGACTTGAAATAAATTCTGAAAAATAATATATAGGAGAGCCGGCTTTTGCCGGCTCTTTATAATTTTCAGGGAGTTAAGGTTTGAGCTTGGGAAATCTGATATTTATTGTGCTGTGCGGCATAGTTCCATTAGCTTACATAGCCTATATTATAACAACCAGAAAAGCATCTATGTGGGAAAATCAAAATATAGCCATTCATTCACGTCCGTATATGCACGGCTGGTTTGTTGTGGTAATTATGGGCATTCCGTCTATGCTGGTATCAATAATTGCCGGTCTATTGCACGTTACCGGTATTTATTCCGTAAGTCCTTTTATACTTATTGCTGCATGTATTGTTTTGGTGGCGTCGGGTCTTACAGTTGGTTTGAAGAAAATTTCTCCGGATTTCCGAGCCCGGAATAAAGTGGAAAATGTCATAAAGTGGTTTTTGGTTGCTGCCTCTCTTGTATCAATTATGACAACAGTTGGAATTGTTCTTTCCATTTTATTTGAGGCTCTGAGATTTTTTGATTCTGTTGGTTTCTGGAATTTTATTATAGGAACCAGCTGGAATCCTGACACAGCTTTTCTGAGCGGCGCAGGCAGAGGTGGGGAACAGGCGGCTAATGCCGAGTTTGGGGCTGTCCCGATTTTTGCCGGTACATTTATGATAACGTTTATTGCAATGTGTGTAGCAGTACCCATAGGTCTTTTTTCAGCTGTTTTTCTTGCCGAGTATGCCACTCCAAGATTTCGAAAAATAATGAAACCGCTTCTTGAAGTTCTGGCTGGAATTCCAACGGTTGTTTACGGGTTCTTTGCTGCAATAACTGTAAGTCCGCTGGTAGTAAAGCTTGCCGGGACTGTTGGTCTGGAGGCGGCTTACACTAATGCTTTGGCACCGGGTATGGTAATGGGAATTATGATTATTCCTCTTATGTCTTCACTATCGGATGATGTTATAAATGCTGTACCCCGCAGTCTAAGAGAGGGTTCGCTGGCACTGGGGACGACGGTGGCAGAAACAACCAAAAAGGTCGTTTTGCCTGCTGCGCTGCCGGGAATTGTATCAGCGTTTCTTCTATCTGTTTCCAGAGCTATCGGGGAGACTATGATTGTGGTTATGGCTGCAGGTTTGAGACCCAATCTTACGGCTAATCCTCTGGAAGGGATGACAACAGTTACAGTAAGAATTGTGGATTCTCTTACCGGAGATCAGTCTTTTGACAGTCTGGAAACCTTATCGGCATTTGGTCTTGGGTTTGTTTTACTTATACTTACTTTGATTTTAAATATTATATCAACTATTATAGTCAGAAAATTCAGGGAAAAATATGAATAAAGTGTGTGAATAATGTCATCGCTTATTGAGTCTTCACAGGCAAACAAAAGAAGATACAGAGCGGAAAAACGCTTCAAATTTTACGGTTTTGTGGCCATACTTTTGTCACTGGGATTTCTGCTTTTCTTTTTTGCCGATATTATCAGAAAAGGCTATCCCGCTTTCCAGCAAACAGAGATAAAAGCGGAAATCACTTATTCAAAGGAAACGGTGGAGATTCCTCCTTTGGCAGTAAATGAGCAAGCCAGGGATTTTGTCAGTCGTGGTTTTTTAAGAATGATACCCTCACAGGTGGAGAATAACCCTGACTTGATGGGCAATACAATAACTAAATGGGTTGTGGCAAATGATGACGTTGATCAGTACGTTAAGGGGCAACCCAACGGCCTCAGCAGCAGCGAGAAACAGAAAATAGATAAGATGAAAAAAGAGGGGAAGATTGACCTTTCATTTAATAAATATTTTTTCATTAACGGTGATTCGAAAATGCCGGAAATTTCAGGCATCTTTTCTGCAGCTGTGGGTACTCTTTACGTAATAATACTGACGGTTCTTTTCAGCGTACCGATTGGAGTAATGTCTGCAATATATCTTGAGGAATATGCCCCTGACAATATGTTTACCCGGTCCATCGAGGTTAATATTAATAATCTGGCGGCTATACCTTCTATATTGTTTGGCTTACTTGGTTTGGCAGTTTTTATCAATTTTTTCGGTGTGCCCAGATCTTCGGCTTTGGCAGGAGGGCTGACGCTGTCTCTTATGACACTTCCGGTGATAATTATCAGTACCAGAGCCTCACTTCAGGCCGTTCCTGATTCCATCAGGCATGGTGCTCTGGCTGTGGGTGCATCGAGATGGCAGATGATCTGGCATCATATTCTACCGGTTTCTGTACCGGGAATTCTTACTGGTACTATTTTAGGAGTCGCCAGAGCAATGGGTGAAACGGCTCCGCTGCTCCTTGTGGGTATGATGGCCTATATTCCGGAAGCTCCGAACTCGTTTACCGATGCTGCAACGGTTCTTCCAGCCCAGATTTATACATGGGCTTCAGCTTCCCAGAGAGCTTATGTTGAGAGAACTGCAGCAGCTATCCTTGTTCTTCTTGTAATTTTATTAACATTAAATGCAGCTGCTATCTGGTTGAGAAACAGAAATGAAAAAAAATGGTAGACAAATGATACGATTTCTACTGGAGGAAAAATGTCCGCCGATGTGATGGTAAAAGTGGAACAAATGAGTTTTTATTACGGTGATTTTAAAGCTCTTAACGATATAAGTCTGGATTTTCTGAAAAACCATGTAACCGCCCTTATAGGGCCTTCAGGCTGTGGCAAGAGTACGTTTCTAAGATGTTTGAACAGGATGAACGATTTGATCCCCGATACGAAAATAGAGGGGAGAATTTTGTTCGGGGATGTTGATATTTACGATCCTAAGATAGATGTGGTGGAATTGAGAAAACGAATCGGTATGGTGTTTCAAAAACCCAATCCTTTTCCCAAAAGTATTTATGAAAACGTAGCTTATGCTCCCAAAATTCACGGTATTGCCAACAAGGGGCCGCAGATGGATGATCTTGTGGAAGAATCACTGCGCAAGGCGGGGCTGTGGGATGAGGTGAAGGACAGGCTCGCTGAAGTAGCTACCAATTTATCAGGTGGTCAGCAGCAGAGGCTGTGCATTGCAAGAGCTATAGCTATGCAGCCGGATATACTTTTGATGGATGAGCCGGCTTCTGCACTTGATCCTATTGCCACGCAGAAAATAGAGGATCTGATTTTCGAGCTGAAGGAGCGGTATACGATAATAATTGTTACACACAGTATGCAGCAGGCTGCCAGAGTATCCGATTACACAGCATTTTTCTATATGGGTGATTTGGTTGAAGTTGGGGACACTCAGGAGATATTTACTCAACCGGTCAAGAAACAAACGGAAGATTATATCACGGGAAGGTTCGGGTAAGAGGCGTGATACCGTAATGCGTGAGACGTGATGAGCAGTGCTAAGTACTAAGTTTGCAGGGCCGAGGAGCAAGGGGAAAGGTTAAATGCATAATATGGCACTTACACAAAATTATTTACAGGGTCTTAAATATCAACTTCGTTGATTGCCTGCGGCATTTAACAGGGTAAACGTAGAACCTTGAACTTATCAATGCCGTGCATCCTACGTCATTGAAATATTAAGATATTACTCAAACAAATGCAATTTGGTAAAATTGACCAATACACCAATACACAAATCAACCAATACACCAGTCCACAATTTACAGGTTTCTAATCTTGTGAAATCATTATCTCTGTGGTATTTATATTTAAAAATTTTCAGGTGAAAATATGCTGTCGTACTGTTCCAAAGATTGTCCCGATTTATGCTCCTTTGATATAACTGTGAAGAACGGTAAGCCAACTATCATCCCTTCTCCGCATTATTTTCTTGATGTACCCTTTGTATGTACGAAGCTTAAGCACTTTTTTACCAGGGAGTTTTCTGACGTTAAATCGTTTGTAAAAAGCGGCACAGGGGAACAAAAACACCTATCACATAAAGACTCTGTCCGGGAAACTGCACAGTTTCTGAAGCGGAATCGTGATAAAAGAATATTGTTTATAAAAGGTTCCGGAAGTTTAGGGTACAATATGTATTATTGGGATAAACTGTTCAGCAATTTTCCGAATTGCTGGTTTGTGGAGGGCAGCCCCTGTGATGAAACGGGGATTTCTGCTCATATAGAAGACTTTGGTTGCATAAAAAATCCCCGGATTACGAATCTTAGACAAGCCGATACGATTATCTTGTTTGGCAAAAATGCCAGAAACTGCAGTCCTCATTTATATGCATATTTGAAAAAGATGAAGAAAAACGGGAAAAAGATTGTATATATTGACCCTGTGAGGACAGCGACTGCGGAACTTGCCGATAAATTTATCAGAATCAATCCCGGAACCGACGGATTACTGGCAGCGGCACTTTTGGAGGAAATTGTACCCGGTCAGGTGTATAAAGTTGAGGGGATTTTTGAGAAAACAGGGTTTTCACCTGAAGATTTTGATTATCTGAGAGAGTCTGTAAAAAAGGGCAAAACGGCAATTATTCAAGGCTTCGGTTTGCAGCGATATTCCAACGGTGCTAATATTGTAAACTGGATAAATAAGTTGGCTGTATATACAAACAACGAGCAGCTCCTTTACTACGGGAAATCATCTCAGGAGAATTTTTCGAAGCCGGATATTGATAAAAAGAACAGGGTTAATATTGCGGAAATTCCACAAAAAATGGATGAAGGGTTTTTTGATATTTATGTTGTTGTTGGGGCAAATCCTGTGATTACCTATCCTGAGCCTCATTTGCAGATGAAGGCATTTGAGGAAAAGAAGCTTATTTGTATAGATACTAATTATACAAAAACAAGCAGTTACGCGGATTATTTTATCAAATCTGCGGGTATGTTTGCCCAGAATGATTTTAGTGAAAGCTATTTTTTTAATATAAAAGGTGAAAGAGGCGCAGTGAATACTGAGACACCTTCTGATGTACAGATTGTCTGTGGTCTCGCTGAAATCCTGCAAACAGATGTAAGCCTTGACAAAAAGAAGAAATCGGATGCCGCCGCAACAACCCGAAAATACACAAGCAGAGCTCTTGAACTGAAAGAACCGTACGTTGAAAAGGATAAATTCAGACTGCTTACGGCTTCTCACTATTTTTATCTGAATTCTCAGCTGGCAGATAAGTACCTGGATATCGACAATTATGTTTTTATCAGCGATAAAGATGCCGGTGAACTAAATGTTTCCGATGGTGATCTGCTTAGGGTATGCAACGAAAACGGTGAATTTTTGAGCCGGTGTAAGATCAGTAATATGGTTGAAAATAAAACTATACTCGTATATAAAAACAGAAAACTCATAAAAGGGTGGCCGAACATGGTGAGCAAAAGTATACCAACCGATTCAAAAACCGGTCTTGCTTACTACGATACTTTTGTGAATGTGGAGAGATCAGATGGCTAAAAAGGAAAGAAAATTTGCCAAATATTTTGGCGGCGAATATATGAAATATTGGTATGTCGCTTTTGTAGTAGTATTGGGCATTATGATTTTTGATATGTACAATGACAGGCATATTAAATATTACGAGCTGACTGTCTATAATAATGCCGGAGAGGTGACTAAACAGACCAGGGTGGAGAACAGAAATGTCGAATCACTTGCCCTAAAGCTTCCTATTACAAAAGCATTTGATCCTGTTAAGAAATTTGATTTTTGAAGTATGATATATCTTGACTATGCTGCAACAACACCTGTTTACAGTGAAATAAGTGAAAAGATTCCCGATTTGCTGGAAAAATATAATTTCAACCCTTCAGCTCTGTATTCTACCGGAGTTCAAACACGGGAGGCACTGGGGAACGCCAGAAGGCAGATCGCTTTTTATCTGAACATTTCTCCGGAGAATATCATTTTTACATCTTCAGCTACAGAAGCCGCCAACATGGTTTTTAAAGGTCTTAATTATAAAACTGCAAATAAAATTCTGCTGAGTGATCTTGAGCATAAGTCCGTGATTGAAAGTGCCGAAAGTGCGTCGGAATTGGGAGCGGAAACCGTTTATATAAAGCATGGAAAAGAGGGGATGGATTTTGAATATATAAGGCCGTTTATTGATGATAATGTCAGAATTTGTTCGATATTGCTTGTGAATAATGAAACGGGGGCTGTTAATCAGCTGGAAAAACTTGCTTCTGAAATAAAAAGTTATTCAAAAGATATTCTTGTTTTTGCAGATATAGTTCAGGGTTTCGGTAAAATTCCTGTTAATTTTGAAAATATCGATTTTGCCAGTATCAGCGGGCATAAATTAGGATCCTTGAAAGGCGTGGGCTGTCTGTATGCAAAAAACCCCGAAATACTAAAGCCGATGATTGTTGGCGGCGGACAGGAGTTTAATCTGAGAAGCGGTACGGAAAATGTTGTAGCGGTGCTGACTCTTGTACAAGCACTAAAAAACACTGCTAAGCTTTTTGAAGAAAACAGAGAACATCTTAAAAAGCTGAAGAAAAAGATGGTGGATTTCTGCGATAAAATGCGTTTTCATATAAATTCACCTGAAAATTCTGTGGATTATATTTTTAATTTTTCAACCGGGATGCTCCCTTCTGAGGTATTGATTAACCACCTTTCTTCCAAAGGGATTTATGTGTCGGCGGCATCGGCATGTACAAAAGGAGGAGTCAGCAGGGTGCTTAAAAATATGGGTTACTCGGATGGTATAGCTGCAACAGCTTTGAGGATTTCTTTACATCCTCATGTGAAGGAACAGGACATCGATAAACTTATTCATGAAATCAAGTGGGCGTCTGAAAATCTGGTGTTGTGATGAAAAAATGTCTTCTTATAAGTTTCGGGGAACTTCTTCTCAAAGGGAAAAACAGAAGTATTTTTGAAAACACTCTCGTAAAAAAAATTAAAGAGACAGCTGATAAAACAGGCTCTTATGAATTTAAAAAATACAGGGCACGTTATGCAGTAATTGCAAAGACTGATGATGCAAATCTTCAGGAACTTATTTCACGGGTTAAAAATATATTCGGGATTACTGTTATTTTTCAGGGATATATTGTTTCAAGAGATATGGATTCGATAAAGAAATGTGTTTTAGAGGTCGCTGAAAAGAATTCCACGTTTAAAATCCGCAGTAAACGTCATGATAAGTCTTATCCCATTAAGTCATTCGATCTTAACCGTGAAATCGGAGAGTTTGTTCTCACCGGTGTGCCGGGAACGAGTGTTGATGTGCATAATCCTGAGCAGGTCATAAATATTGAGATTTTTGAAAACTCGGTAATTGTGTTTACAGAAGCGGCAAGAGGAATGGGAGGTCTGCCATACGGGACCGCAGGCAGAGTTGTTTCTCTTTTTTCCGGGGGTATCGATTCGCCTGTTGCATCCTGGATGATGATGAAGCGTGGATGTGAAATAATCCCCGTGCATTTTCATACACCACCTTATACCGGTGAAGGTTCTCTTCTGAAAGTTAAGGATTTGATAAAACATCTTGCAACTTTTGCCGGTAAATCTGTAATTTCATATTTTGTGAATTTTACGACTGTTCAGCTTGCCATTAAAAAATGTGTTCCCGACAAGTATGTCACAGTTGTCAGCAGACGTTTTATGGCTCGTATTGCCGAAGAAATAGCCCGATCAGAAAAGGCTAAAGGAATTGTTACAGGTGAAGCCCTTGCACAGGTTGCAAGCCAGACGCTTGAAAATATGCTGTGCGTGGACGAGGTTTTCGGATTAACTGTTCTCAGGCCTTTGGTGGGGCTGGATAAAGAAGAAATTGTAAAAAAAGCCCGCCAAATAGGGACATATGAGATATCCATAAGAAAAGAGATTGACTGCTGTCATTTGTTTGTACCTAAAAGACCGGAAACCAAAGCCAACATTGCCAGTGTTTGCAATGCCGAAAAAAAAGTATTGGAGGAACTGGGAACGGATTGGAAATATGACTTCAGTGCCGAAAGAATAGATTAGCAGAGCAGGGGGAGGCTGCAGTTTTTTCTGCAGCCTCTATGGTAAGAGAAAATCAGGCAAGAGATATAAGTAAATCGCCCGACTCTATCTTATCTCCTTCATGGAGATAAATTTCTTCCACTTTACCGTCACAGCTGGCGGTGATTTTTGTTTCCATTTTCATAGCTTCTGTGATGACCAGCAAATCGCCTTTGGCAACCTTTTCTCCCTTTTTTACATTAACTTTCAATATTTTTCCGGGCATTGTTGCGCAAATCTGTTTGGGATCGGAAGAATCACCTTTCACATTGGATTTGATAACATCCGTTAATTTTTCATCTTTTATTTTTACCGTTCTCGGTTGACCGTTAAGCTCAAAAAATATTTTTCTGTATGCTTTCTCATCCGCTTCACTTTCACCGAGATATTTAATGATAAGGGTTTTTCCTTCTTCAATATCCACCTGAATCTCTTCTTCTCTTTTCAGCGGGTAGAAAAATGAGCTTGTACTGAAAATAGAAGGATCCCCGAATTCGTCCGTAAAATTTAACCACTCCTCAAAAACCTGAGGGTACAGAGCGTAGGAGATTATATCTATGTCCGAAAATTTTCTGTCGTATTTTCTTTCCAGGCGTTTTTTAACATTGTTAAAATCGTAGGGAGGCAGCTTTTCACCGGGTCTTTCTTTTATAGCCTTTTCATTTTTCAGTACTATTTTTTTGAGCTTTTCGTTAAAACCACAGTAAGGCTGACCGAGCAGTCCTTTGAAAAAAGTCACAACGGAGTCCGGAAAAGAAAGTGTTTCGCCTTTTTCGTACAGATCTTTTATTTCCAGATTGTTTCTTACCATAAACAAAGCCATATCACCAACAACTTTAGAGGAAGGCGTTACTTTTATTATGTCACCCAGTTCCTCGTTTACTTCGGCATACATTCGTCTGACTTCTTCCCATTTGTCTATCAGCCCCATGGCTTCCACCTGTACAATAAGGTTGGAGTACTGTCCGCCGGGTATTTCATGGTCATAGACTTCAGCTGATGCGGATTTCATGCCGCTTTCAAATGGGAAATAATATCTTCTCACCCTGTCGAAGTAGTCTGAAATATTTTGGGTCCATATTTTGTCCAGACTTGAAGCTTTGTCAGTATATTCAATAGCTGAATGTATTGAACCCAAATTGGGCTGACTTGTAAGTCCGCTCATGGAGCTTACCGCTGCATCAACCACATCAGCCCCGGCTTCAATAGCCATAAGTGCTGCTGCTTCGCCGTTACCGCTGGTGTCATGTGTATGAAAGTGAACGGGAAGCCCTGTTTCATCCTTAATTGCTTTCACCAGCGTTTGGGAAGCATAAGGTTTTAAAAGCCCTGCCATATCTTTGATTCCGATAATATCTGTTCCGGCTGCAGCCAATTCATTGGCTAATTTTATATAATATTCGAGATCATATTTTGTTCTGTTTTTATCAGAAATATCACCTGTATAACATATGGAAGCCTCACAGATTTTATCGTGTTTTTTGACTTCTTCGATTGTGGGCTTTAGCTGCTCTATCCAGTTAAAGCAGTCGAAGATACGAAAGACATCTATGCCATTGTCGGCTGACAGTTTGATAAACCTTCTTACGACGTTGTCCGGATAGTTTGTGTATCCAACGGCATTCGAAGCTCTTAAGAGCATTTGGAAAAGAATATTGGGAACTTTCTCCCTTAAAAGTCTTAACCTGTCCCAGGGTGATTCTTTGAGGAATCTGTATGCAACATCGAATGTCGCACCACCCCACATTTCCAGAGAGAAAAGTTCGTGCATATGATGAGAGTAGGCATCAGCTATATTAAGCATGTCGATTGTCCTGAATCTTGTGGCAAGAAGTGACTGATGAGCATCCCTGAATGTTGTGTCAGTAAACAGAACTTCCTGGGACTGCCTGATATAGTCCAGTATACCCTGAACACCATTTCTGTTCAGAATGTCTCTGGTCCCGCTCGGGATTTTTTCACCAAATTTCGGAGGAAAAGATTTTATCGGAGGCAGAGTAACATCATCCGTTATTTTTACACCTGAAGGATTGTTTACAATATTATTTGCAAGAAATTTCAACGCTTTGGTTGCCCTGTCACGCTGTTCCTTAAATCTGTATAATTCCGGTGTATTATCAACAAAATTTGTGTTAAACGTACCCTTTGCAAAGTCATCATGCATGACAACATTTTCAAGGAACTGTATATTTGTATTTACACCTCTTATCCTGAATTCCTTTAACGCCCTGTCCATTTTTCTGGCGGCCTGTTCCAGAGTAGTTGCCCATGAGGATACTTTAACAAGAAGAGAGTCGTAATACGGTGAAATTACCGCTCCTGCAAAGCCACTGCCTGCATCCAGACGTACTCCGAAACCGGCGGCAGTTCTGTAAGCTTCAATTTCACCGGTATCCGGCATAAATTGATTTTCGGGGTCTTCAGTTGTGACCCTGCTTTGTATGGCGAATCCGTGTTTGTATACATCAGACTGATTATTTAAACCTATAAGCGGATAATTTAATTTTTCACCGGCTGCGATAAAAATCTGTGCCTGTACTATATCCACCCCGGTGATCAGTTCCGTTACGGTATGTTCAACCTGAATACGGGGATTGACTTCCAGAAAGTAATGTTTCCCCTTTTCATCCACCAGGAATTCAACCGTTGCTGCACTGACAAGGTTTGCTCTTTCGCCTATATTGACCGAATCTTCATAGAGTTTGTTTAAGGTGTCCTGAGGAATATTTATTGATGGCGCAATTTCAATGACCTTTTGGTGTCTTCTCTGGATTGAGCAATCTCTCTCATAGAGATGAAATGTGTTGCCAAATTTATCAGCAAGCAGCTGCACTTCTATATGTTTGGGATTTTTTATATATTTTTCTATGATAATTCCGTCTTTTCCGAAAGCTTTAAGAGCTTCTCTTTTGGATGCTTCGAAATTATCTTTTAAATCTTTTTCGCTTTCGACTACTCTGATGCCGCGGCCTCCGCCTCCTGCAGTTGCTTTGAGTAATACGGGATATCCAATGTATTTGGCAACTTTTACTGCTTCTTCATAATTTTTTACTTCGCCGTCAGAACCTTCTATAACGGGTACGCCGCATTCTTTGGCAAGGTTTTTGGCTGTCTGTTTATCCCCAAAAATTTTTAACGTTTCCGGTTTGGGTCCCACAAACATAATGCCTGCTTTCTCGCAAGCTTCGGCAAATTCGTAAGACTCAGACAAAAAACCGTATCCCGGATGGATTGCATCGATATTTTTTCTTAAAGCCAGATCAATAATTTCATCGATATTAAGATATGCCTGTACAGGCTCAAGTCCTGCACCTACAAGATAAGCCTCATCTGCTTTATATCGGTGCAGAGAATATTTGTCCTCTTCAGAATAAATGGCGACAGTTCTTATGCCAAGCTCAGTGCAGGCTCTGAAAGTTCTTATCGAAATTTCGCCTCTGTTGGCGGACATTAATTTTTTTATTCTCATTAACAACCTCTGTTTTATTTTAGAAAAGCATAATATAGAAAAAATGAATTGTCAATAAGTATTACAAATTAAGGTTGTTGAGCCTTTAAAAATGACATAATGATGGTATCTCGGATAATTTATTACTATATCTTATTAAAAATAAAAAATTTTAGTTTTTATACTCAATAATGTGAAATGTCTAATATATGTATAAATTAAAACTATATTATACCATTATATGATGGCGGTAATGGATATAAATCGCTTTGTATTAAGTGGTTAGACTATAACTAATTACTATAGATAATGTAATTATAGGGTTAACCAAAGAAAGTTATAAAAAGTTTTGTCTTTGAGGTATTAAGGTTAGTAGAGGTAGGAATTTACTATGTTGAATGCCGCAGACAATGGCACAGTCATTTATTCAACAGTGAGACCTTTGAATCATTGCCATACTGTCACCCTGTAGCATCTTCGCTAAGCGAAGATAAATTTGTGTAAACAACCACTCGTTTCAGGGTCTCGTAAACCGTTGATAATACGAGATGCTGAAATAAATGGTTGACTTCGTCAAATTTAGCAACTTTAGTTGCTGTTACAGCATGACCAAATAAAGTTATTCAAAGGTCTCACAGTGTGAGCCCTGTTAATACTACTTTAGGCAGCATTAACAGGGCAGGTTTAGCAATCTATCCAACGGGACATGAGATCGCCGCTTTTTAGGCTTTAAGAGAAGATTTTTTCATTATCTTTTCTGCCACAGACTGGAACGCTTTTGTTACAGGGCTGTTTTCATTTTTTGTGACGTAAGGTGTACCATCGTCACCGTTTGCGACAAGTTGTGGATCAAGGGGTATACTTCCAAGAAAGTCCACATCCAGTTCTTTTGCTGCTTTTTCCCCGCCGCCTGTTTTGAATATTTCAGTCTTTTCTCCGCAGTGAGGACAGACGAATCCGCTCATATTTTCAACTATGCCCAGTGTTTCCACATTTATTTTCCTGCTGAACGTTACAGATTTTCTTGCGTCCAGCAGAGCAACTTCCTGTGGTGTGGTTACAATTATGCTTCCGTCAAGTTCTCCCATAATATGGGTGACACTTAATGGTTCGTCACCAGTGCCGGGGGGCAGGTCTATTATAAGGTAATCCAGGCTTCCCCATTCCACGTCACTTACAAACTGCTGAATCAGACTGTGTTTTAGAGGTGCTCTCCAGATTACTGCATCGTCATCATTTTTCAGAAGAAAAGCGACAGACATCACTTTTAAATTGGGAATCGGTTCAAAAGGGATAATCCCTTCGGAGGTGGACAAAACACCCTTTTCTTTGATGCCGAGCATCTTCGGGATATTTGGCCCGTGGATATCCGCGTCGATAATTCCGACTTTATTTCCCAGTGAAGCGAGCATGGCTGCCAGGTTTACTGTAACGGTTGACTTGCCCACTCCTCCTTTTCCGCTCATTACCATTAGTTTGTTATCAATTTTCGATAACTTCTTTTTGATAATTTCTTCAGTATGTTTTTCTTTCTCCGATGTGTCGCAGCTGCTGCCGGAACCGCATGTGCTGCAGGAATTTTCCTCATTACAGTTGGAACCCATATATTGCCTCCTTATGTTTGAATATTCAGATAATTATAATAATGAAATATAGAAAAATTTCCATATACAATTTTTTTGCTTTCAATTTGTTGAGTAGTATATTTGTATAAAAAAAACGTAAGACCTAAGTTATCCAACTTATTTATTTTTAAAACCATTACAACGTTTAACAACCTCAAATACTCCAACTACCTCAATAGCAAATACATTTAAAAAAAGATGACGTAACCCGTTTTTTTTGTTAGAATTGTGATATGAAAAAGCACTACCACGGTCATAGAAGCAGGTTGAAAGAGCGGTTTTCCCAAAATCCGGGCTCAATGTTTGATTATGAAATAATAGAGCTGCTTCTTGGATATGTTGTGAAAGGTAAAGATGTGAAACCTATGGCCAAAGATCTTTTGAACCATTGTGAGGGAATCTCCGGTATCTTTGGTTGTAAGTCATCTGATATTAAAGGACTTGGAGAGGAATCCGATATATTTTTCCGTCTGATCCGGGAATTTTACCGCAGAGTCAATCTGGATAAGGCTGAGAAGGAAAAGTCTTTGGTTGACAGTCCGGACAAGGTATACGAATTTCTGAAGTATCATATAGGCTACTCAGAAAAGGAAGTCTTTGTAGTTCTGCTGCTGGACAGCTCCAATGCTGTAAAAGGATATGAGGTTATGTCAGAAGGAACGGTCAACCAGGCAAACGTATATCCGAGAGAAATAGCCAATAAAGCTTTACAAAAGGGCGCCACGGCAGCAATTATATGTCACAATCACCCCAGTGCCAATTTAAATCCGTCAAATGACGATTTACGGATTACACGTAAAATCAAAGAAGGCTTGTCTCTCTTTGATATAGCTCTGCTTGACCACCTTATTATTACAGCTCAGGGTTTTTTATCTTTTAAAAGGGAAGGATATTTATAAATATTATCAAATACTTATTTTAAAAGGAGTATTCAATGAAGGATACTGTATTTTTAACAGGTGCAACGGGATTTGTAGGAAGTGAAGTACTTAAACAGCTTCTTAAAGAAAATTACCGCGTAAAAGTGTTGGTACGAGATAAAGCCAGGTTAAAGGAAGACTCAGCTGATATTGTTCCGGTGGAGGGCGATGTTCTGGATCCGGAGAGTTTCAGGAAAGAAATGGAAGACGTGCATAGCGTCATTCATCTTGTGGGAATAATCAGAGAGTTTCCGTCACAAGGTATCACATTTGAAAAGCTTCATTTTGAAGCGACTAAAAACGTAGTGGATGCAGCTGTTAATAACAGCGTAAAACGTTTTATACATATGTCTGCCAACGGCGCCAGGGAAAATGCGGAAACGGATTATCACAAAACAAAATATAGGGCAGAAGAATATGTAAGAAATTCAGGATTAACATATACGATTTTCAGACCTTCGTTAATATATGGACCCGGCGATTCCTTTGTCAATATGCTTACAGACATGATAAAGAAATTACCTGTTTTTTCCTATTTTGGTAAAGGTGATTACAAGATGCAGCCTGTCAGTGTCTATGAAGTAGCCGAAATTTTTGTGAAAAGTATTCCTGTGTCAACAATGTATGGCAAAACATATTCTGTATGCGGTGAGAAGGTTTACACTTATCGGGAACTTTTAAATGTTATAATGGATGTTATAAATAAAAAACGTCTGCTGGTTTCTGTGCCTGAAACCTTTGTAAGTGCAGGCATAGCAGCTTTTGGCGGATTCAGCTGGTTTCCCATTACGAAGGATCAGTTTATCATGCTGAAAGAGGGAAACGTTTGCGCTGGTGACGAAGCTTTTGAAGAAACAAATGTTAAAAAAAGGAATATGAAAGATTTGTTGAAAACCTATCTTTCCTGATGATACATTATTTTTTGGCTATTTTTGGATCCAGAATGTCTCTCAACCCCTCTCCAAGCAGGTTATATCCAAGTACTGTTATAAATATTGCAAGGCCGGGGAAAACAGATAACCACCAGGCAAAGGTTATATTGTCTTTTCCTGCAGTCAGGATGTTGCCCCATGATGGAGTGGGCGGTTGAACGCCGAGGCCCAGAAAACTCAATGCAGATTCCGTTAGTATTGCTCCGGCAACTCCGAGTGTTGCAGCCACAAAAACAGGGGTTATGACGTTGGGGAGTATGTATTTTATCAGAATCTTGGTATTTGTAAGATCCTGGAGTCGTGCAGCAGTGACATAATCTCTAGTTTTTATACTCATTGTCTCAGCCCTGACAAGCCTGGTAACCCCCATCCAGCTTGTGAGGCCTATCACAATCATTACATTGTAAACAGACGGTTCGAGAAATGTTATTACAGCCAATATAAGGAAAAAAGCGGGGAAACACAGCATAATATCTACAAATCTCATGATTATCGTATCAGCAAACTTTCCGAAATAACCGGCCAGCAGTCCGAAAAGAAGACCGATGACAACAGATATTCCCACTGCCACAAAACCTACTGAAATGGATATTCGTGCGCCGTAGACCACTCTGCTGAAAACATCCCTTCCAAGCTCATCCGTTCCGAAAAAATACTGTGAAGAAGGAGGAGCGAGCACATTGCCTAAATGAACAGCGGTGGGATCGTACGGACTTATGTAGGGAGCAAGTACGGCCACGATTATGAAAAATAAAACTATAAACAGCCCTGTGTAAAAAAGCAGATATTTGTTAATTCCGCTGAATATTTTATTTCTTACCATATCGGATCCTCGGATCAACAACAGCGTAAAGTATATCGGCTATTAAATTTCCGGCAAGGGTCAATAAAGCTCCGATTACAAGTATTCCCATCACAACCGGGTAATCCCTCATCATAACCGATTGATAAAAAAGCTGACCCATGCCGGGAATACTGAAAATGGATTCGAAAATAACACTGCCGCCTATAAGGCCGGGGATTGAAAGCCCTATAATTGTAATAATGGGAAGCAGGGCGTTTTTAAGAGCATGTTTGAAAAGGACTTTGCGTTCACTGAGTCCCCGGGCTCTCGCCGCAGTCACATAGTCATTATTAAGCACATCCAGCATACTGTTTCTGGCGTACCTGCTTAATCCTGCCAGACTGCCGAAAACTGATACTCCAACTGGAAGGATACTGTGTTTTGCCAAATCAACAAATTTACCCCAAAGACTTAAATCACTGAAATTATATGACATCAGACCGGAAATGGGGAGCCACCCAAGTTGAATTCCGAAAAAATACATGCATAATAATGCGAGCCAGAATGTGGGGACTGCAAAACCCATAAAAACCATCACCGTACTTATTTTATCAAAGAACGTGTCCTTGTAATAGGCATTCAGAATTCCCAGTGGAAGAGCTATCATAAAAATAAGTATTATCGACATAACGTTTAGGTATATTGTATATGGGAGTCTGTTAGCGATTTTCTCGGTTACACTCATTCCGTCCAGAGCAAATGACTGTCCGAAATCCAGCACACTTACCTTTTTCAGCCACAGCCAGTATTGAACGTGAATGGGCTCATCAAGGTTATACATTTTTACTAATTTCTGGGATGCTTCGGGGGACGCGTTCGGGTTCATCGATGTCAGCAGCTGTGTGGGGTCTCCGGGAGTCATATGGATTACGGAAAAACTGATAAGAGTAATACCTATGATAAGAGGGATCATTCCCAAGAGACGTTTAAGTAAGTATACAAACAATTTATTTCACCTGTGAGTAAAAATTAAAGTGTTAACAACCCAATAATCTTTACCCGACTCTGAGCTCTTCAGCAACCACGCACACAATTTTTCAATGTAATGCAATTCCTGGTATCAAAATTTTATAAAGCGTAGTATAACCATCTAAAATTTAATGTTGTGTGCTCGGTTTGCACCTTAACGACCTCCAACAACCACTGCTCATTGCTTAAGTTTGTATTTTCTTAAGCCTTCAGGAACGTACCATTCTTCAAGGTTATAGGTTATGCCGGCCGGTGCAGGTTCAACACCGCGAAATCTTTTATGCAGGCCTACAAGAGCTTCAGGAACATATAAAAATGTGTAGGGCTGATCTTCAGCCAGGATTTCCTGTGCTTTGAAGTATAGCTCTTTCCGTTTTTCCCTGTCGAATGTAAGTCTGGCTTTTTCAATAAGTCCGTCCAGCTCATCATTTTGATAACAGATAAAATTTAAATTTTTACCTTTACATTTTGAGGAGTGCCAAACATCGTACAGGTCGGGCTCCATGGGGATAGACCAACCCATGACAAGTGCGTCAAAGTTTCTCTTGTCAATATATTCATTAATAAGAGTAGCCCATTCTATCACTCTGATTTCCACTTTTATACCCAGCTTTTTCCAGCTCTGTTGCACAATTTCAGCTATTTTGGATCTGTTGGAATTTCCCTGGTTGGTCATCAGTGTGAAGGTAAACTTTTGACCATTTTTGTCCAGAATATTGTCTCCGTTGGTATCTTTCCAGCCGGCTTCTGCCAAAAGCTGCTTTGCTTTGTCTATATTGTAATTGTACCGAGGGACATCAGGGTTATACCAGTATGTGCCGGGTTTGTAAGGACCTGTTGCAACCTTCCCCTGTCCGAAAAGCACACTTTTTATAATATCCTTTTTCGGCGTGGCATAAGAGAGAGCCTGTCTTACCTTTTTATTCTTAAACATTTCCTTTTTAAGGTTGTAACCTATATAGGCGTATGAATTAGACAGATAAGAATACTTGTTAAAATAATTTTCAAACTGTGAGGTGTCCGTTTGTTTGGTATACTGAAGGGGTGACATGGACATAAGGTCTATATCCTTATTTAACAGTGTCATGAACATTGCGGCAGTATCGGGGATGATTTTCAGGACATATTTCGCCAAATAGGGGCTGCCTTTGAAATAATCCCTGTTGGCTTTCAGCGTAATACTTTTTCCGGGCTCCCACTTTACAAATTCAAACGGACCGGTTCCTACAGGATTCCTTTGCAACGGAGATTGAGTGATTTTTTTGCCTTCAAGCAGGTGCCTGGGAAGAATCGACATCGTCCAGCTGTTTAGAGCTGGTGAAAAGGGGGTTTTGTAATTTACCTGGACGGTATAGTTGTCGAGTATTGTCAGATTATCTATCATTTTGAAGTCTGCGTCGTAGGCAGTCGGTGTGTCTTCATCAATAATCGTTTGATATGTGAATTTTACGTCTTCAGCGGTAAAAGGTTTACCATCATGCCATTTAACATCTTTTCTCAGGTTAAACGTTATAGTTTTTTTGTTATCGGAAATTTTCCAGTCTTTTGCCAAATCTCCCACAAGTTTGAGGTTTTTGTTGTATTTTAGCAGACCGTTGTACACAAAAGAAGCGACGCTGTGAGAAACGGAATCGGAGGCGAGAATAGGTATTAAATTGCTTGCGTCCCCAATACTTCCTTCAAAAAGCATACCGCCGAAAGATTTCTCTGATTTAACATTTTTAGCATCAGTGGAAGCGGTTTCTTTTTTGTTTTCAGCCGTGGTTTCGTCCTGTTGAGAACAGGCGACTATAATAAAGCTAAGTAATATTATTACAAATTTAAAATATTTTGAGCTAAGCATAATTATTTGCTTTCCAGAGGAACTTTCGGCTGACTTTGTTGCTGCTGTTGCTGAGTAGCAGGCGATTGCTGCATTTTGTTAATTACCGAACTGCCGCTTTTGTTGCTTGATAGCACTGACAACGCTATGGATGTAAAAAAGAATATTACCACCAGAACTGTTGTCACCTTGTTGATAATACTTGCAGGACTGCCCGGACCGAACACGTTACTGGAGCCGCCGCCAAATGCTTCACTAAGGCTTGTTCCTTTTGCTGACTGCAAAAGAACCGCCATGATAAGTAAAAAACAAATAAAAATATGAATTCCCAATAATATTGCATACATTTTACACCTCTATTATGAACAATTTTGTATTATTTTGTTAAATGATTCGAATTTCAAACTTGCTCCGCCTACAAGGGCTCCGTCTATATTTTCCATATTCATGAGCTCTTTTATATTTTCCGGCTTAACACTGCCTCCATAAATAATTCTTAGTTCGGATGCAGCTTCTTCACCGTATTTGGATTCGATAAAATTCCTGGCAGCGGAGTGAATTTCTTCGGCATCCTCTTTACCGGCTGTTTTTCCTGTTCCTATAGCCCATACCGGCTCATAAGCTATGGTAATATTTTTTAAAGACTCTTTATTTATCCCTTTCAGGGCTTTTCCAACCTGTGAAACAGTTTGTTCCTTATGAATATAAGCTTCTCTTTCCTCAAGTGTTTCCCCAACACATACTATAGCATCCAACCCTTGCTCAATACAGGAATGAAGCTTTTTATTTATCAACTCGTCTGTTTCCCCAAGTATGTGTCTTCTTTCAGAATGACCGAGAAGTGCAAATGTACACCCTACGGATTTTAACATGTCAACGGAAACTTCGCCGGTATAAGCCCCGTTTTTCTCGAAATGCACATTTTGGGAGCCCAGCCTGATTTCTGATCCGGAAGAGTTCAGTATTTTATAAACAGGATAAAGGTTCGTATAAGAAGGGACCAACGCAACATCAACTTTGTTGAAGTCGATAGTTTCCGCGGCTATTTTTTTGGCCAAATCTTCTGCCATATCCAGGGTAAGGTTCATTTTCCAGTTGCCGGCAATAAAAGGTTTCCTCATTTTTTTTCACCCTCATCTGGTCTTGTATTCTTTTCAGTGTTCTTCCCCATTTCACTTGTTCCGTTGAATACCACCCCGTCTTCAATCATCAGCGAAGGGGTTTTTATGGTACCTGTGACTTGTGCAGGTTTATAAAGTTCAACTTTTGTTTTAGCTACAACTGTTCCTTCAAAATTGCCGGATATTTTAACCGTTCCGGCATCTACGTCAGCTTTTACACTGCCGGAATTAGCGATAACTAACGTGTCATTTGTTTTTACATTGCCTTCAAAAGTCCCGTCTATTCTGACAAGCCCGTCGAAGGCAAGCGTACCGTTAAAGCTGGTATTTTTTCCCAGAAAAGCATTTATTGTGCCGTTTTCATTTTTGGTTTTCATTATTTCTCGCCCCTTAAATCATTGAGAATTCTGCTTAGTTCATCCTGTGTGGAATATTTAATTTCAATTGTTCCACCCTTTTTCTTGTGTTTGATTTCAACTTTTGCGTGGAAATAGTCTTCAAGTTCCTCTTCAATATCTTTAATAAACACAGATTTCTCTTCATTTTTTGGCTGAGTATTACTACCCTTATTTAATCTTTTTATCAAGTCTTCAGTTTGTCTTACTGTTAATTTTTTTTGTAAAATTTTTCTGAAAACTTCCAGTATTGTTTCTTTATCGTTTAAACCGAGAAGAGCTCTGGCGTGCCCTTCAGATATTGAGCCTTTTTCAAGCGATTTAAGAATCTCAGACGGGAGGGAAAGAAGCCTCAGACTGTTTGCCACTGCACTTCTGCTTTTTCCCACCACAACCGCAACCTGTTCCTGACTGTAACCGTATTTTTCCATCAGGTTTTTGTATGCTGTTGCGAGTTCGGGAGGATTGAGATTTTCCCTTTGGATATTTTCTATTATTGCCAATTCCAGTTTTTCCTGCTCATCCTTTATATCCCTGACGACAACCGGCACTCTCTTTAAACCTGCCAGTCCCGCAGCGCGCCAGCGTCTTTCACCTGCAATCAGTATAAATTTGTCTTCGAATTTCCCCACAATTAAGGGCTGGATTACCCCTTTACTTTTTATCGATTCCACAAGCTCCTGCAGTGACTCCCGGTCAAAGTTCTTGCGGGGCTGTTCGGGGTTCGGTTGAATATCCGAGATATCCAGTTCCACTACATTTTTCGATTCAGCTTCATTTTTCGGAATTAAAGATTCCAAACCTCTTCCCAGAGGGCTTTTGTTTTTCATAATCTTTTCAATATCTCCCTTGCCAGTTCTATATAACTTTCCGAACCTTTTGACCTTATATCATAAGAGAAAATAGGTTTTCCGTAGCTGGGCGCTTCGCTAAGTTTTACGTTTCTTGGGATTATCGTATTAAATAGTTTTTCTTTAAAATAATCTTTCACCTGCGTATGTACTTCTCTGGACAGGTTATTTCTGGGGTCATACATTGTCAGCAGTATGCCTTCCATTTCCAAATCCGGGTTCAGGTTGTCCTTAATGAGATTTATCGTGTTTATGAGCTGACTCAGACCTTCCAGGGCATAATATTCGCATTGCAGCGGGATCATTACGGAGTTGGATGCGGTGAGCGAATTAATTGTCAGAAGTCCCAATGAAGGCGGACAGTCTATAATAATAATGTCATATTTATCGGTAATGTTTTTTAAAGATCTTTTCAATCTCGATTCTCTTGAAATCACTGTTACCAGCTCCACTTCAGCACCCGTAAGCTCGATTCTGCTGGGCGCTATAAAAAGCTGGTCGATTTCTGTACCTGAAATAATGCTTTCAATCGGAGTGTCACTGATAATGACATCGTAAATACTCGCTTTCAGTTTTGAAGGAGTGAATCCGAGGCCGCTTGTGGCGTTAGCCTGGGGGTCCATATCGATTAAAAGTACATTAAGTTCAGCAAAAGCAAGAGCGGCTGCAAGATTTACAGCAGTTGTCGTTTTACCCACGCCGCCTTTCTGATTAGCAATAGCTACTATTTTTCCCATAACCGTAGAATTCTAATGAAATGCCTTCCAAAAATCAAGCCTTTTAAAATTGGCGCCTTCCTAAAATTTACGCATTTATAATTTTGATAATATTTTAGACCGATAGTGGGGTTTCCACGAAAGTAGAGATCGATGTCGAATGCGTTCCACACAAGGCGGATGTTAGACAACAATTTATGACATCCCGAGCGAAGCCGAGGGATCTCTATCTATGTGCTAACAATATCTGCATATCTGCATATCTGTTTATTGTCATAGCTCTAAAAAAATGGGAGGGCGCCAAGAAATCCCACTATTGACATAGCTTTTTAAAAAAATGGTAGGTTGCCAGTTTTCAATTCTCTCTGGAAATAGTTAGCAACCTAAGCTTTTCTAAAGTTGTGAAAGGAATTTTTTTACTTTTTACTCATTTTTGCTATGCATTCTATATGATATGTTCCCGGAAACATATCCAGAATGACGAATTTGTCTATGTTATAATGCTCAGCAATTCTGTGGATATCCCGCGACATTGTCATGGGGTTGCAGGATACATAGATGAAACTTTCCGGTTTTTTTCGTTTTATAAATTCCGTTACGTTTTTTCCCATCCCTTTTCTGCTCGGGTTGGTCAGGATTGTGTCAAAAGGAGCTGAAATTCTGAAAATATTTTTGTCCACATCTTCCTTTCGAAAATGTGCGTTGGGAATATCGGCTTTTTTGGCCAGCTTTACGGACTCTCCTGCTATTTCGTAAGCTTTGATTTGTTTTGCTTTTTCAGCTGCTGCCAATGTTAAAAATCCTGACCCGGCGTACAGTTCCAGCAAACGACTTCCATCCGGTATCATATCAGCAACCGTTTTTTGAAAATCACCCAGAAGAAATCTGTTGGATTGTGAAAAACCGTCAAACCCCGTATAAAATGTTCCGAATGCGCTTTTTACAGGAATGTTTTCTACGCCTTCTATTCCGGCCGGTGTTGAAATCCCGTCAAATATATTCAATAATTTTTCTCTGGTGCTGTCACTGAAATTACAATCCGTCTTCAGGAGTGCTTTATTTTCCTCATTTTCTATTACATATATGTTCCCCTGTTCACTTTTGTCTGTGTATCCTTTTATTGTATTAATTTTATTCATCAGGGAGGGTTTCATTACAGGGCATTCCTCCACCGGAACAATGTCGTGACTTTTATGTCTGAGAAAACCTGCTTCTCCGTTTTTCACTTTCATATTTATTCTGAATCTATAGTTTAAAGGCTCTTTAGAGAGAATACTATCTATTTTGAAATTTTTGAGTTTTCTGAAAGCGTTTTTAACAATCTGCTCTTTTATCTCTAACTGTGAATCGTATTTTATATGCCCGAACAAGCATCCTCCACATTCACCGATGTACCGGCAGTATTTTTCTCCCCGATGATGTGAATACTTGTTGATTTTCAACAGCTTGCCGAAAGAGTATTTCTTTTTTTCCTCAGCAATCGTTATGGTGACATTATCCCCTTCAACGGTAAAGGGAACGAATACTGCCTTTCCTGATATTCTGCCCACACCGTAACCTTCATAAGCTGTATCAATTATATCTAATGTATGGGTATGCATTATGTCGTGCTCAGAAAAGCCCTGTCCCAGTCTTTGTTTACAGGATCAAAACCTTTATCTTTTAATGATTGGACAAATTCGGCCACAGATCTGTTATCTTCCACTTCAAACTGCTCGCCCGTGTGTTTTTCATTATTATAGCCTCCGGGCTCCGTTTTGGAACCGGCACTCATCTGTGTTACGCCGAGAGGTAAGATATTATCTCTGAATTCCGCTGGCTCCCTAGTGGAAATGACCAGCCCCGCGTCATTTTTGAAAATTCTTAAGGCAAGCATACACTGAACCAGATTTTTATCACTGATGATTTGATAGGGAGTGAAATTGCCGGCTGCTTTTCTGATTCTGGGGAATGATATGGTAAAATGTGTTTTCCAGTAATTTTTTATCAGATAATCTGCATGCATTCCCACGAAGAATTCTTCTGTTCTGAAATCTTCCAGCCCCATCAAAGCACCTATTCCAACTGTTCTGATGCCGGCCTGGGCTCCTCTTTCCGGTGATTCCAGCCTCCACAAATAATCCCGTTTTTTCCCCGCTGGGTGTACCTGTGAGTAAGTTTTTTCATTATATGTTTCCTGATAAATTGTAAGTCCGTCAACTCCTTCTTTATAAAGCTCGTTATAGTTTTCCTCGGACAAAGGATATATTTCAATGGATATCGATGAAAAGTATTTCTTACATATGTTTACAGCCTCTTTCAAATATTCCATATTCACCAAATTCGGGGATTCGCCGGAAACCAGAAGGATATGTCGTATCCCCTGAGAAGAGATGACAGTTGCTTCCTTTTCGATTTCATCAAAACTCAGAGTTTTGCGCTCGATATCATTTTTTCGATTAAAGCCGCAGTAAACGCATGAATTGGTACATTCGTTTGAAAGATAAATGGGTGCGTAAAGTTTTATTGTTTTGCCGAAACGCTGTCTTGTGATTCTGCTTGCGATTGATGCCATTTCCTCAAGATAGTTTTCAGCAGCAGGACTCAGAAGGGTAGCAAAATCTTCAGCGGACTTTTCCGCCTTTAACAAAGCATTTTCCACGTGTATATTTTCTCTTGAATAGATAAAATCTTTGATTTGATCCCATGTATGTTTTTCATGTAAGATGTTGTAAAAACTCAATATTTATTCTCCCTTTTTAATTTCTTAAAAAGCCTGTAAGGGGGCTTGACGCAGAGGCTTTCTCCTGTTCGGAGGGTTGACCCGCACTTATTGCCGTACATACTGCTTCAATGGCTAAGCCAAAAGCTTTTGCCATTTTCACCGGATCTTCCGCTGTGGCAATTGCCGTGTTAACAAGCACAGCATCTGCACCAAGTTCAAAAGCTTCACAGGCATGGCTGATTTTTCCTATACCTGCATCGACAACAACCGGTATTTGTGACTGCTCTATAATAATTTTAATATTTTCCACCGTTTTTAAACCTTTATTGCTGCCTATTGGCGCTCCCAGGGGCATTACAGTTACAGTTCCGATATCTTCAAGACGCTTTGCCAGTACCGGATCGGCATTTATGTACGGAAGAACGTTAAATCCATCTTTTACCAGAATCTCGGCAGCTTTGTAGGTTTCCACAGGGTCGGGGAGAAGGTAATTAGGGTCAGGCGTTACCTCCAGTTTGACCCACGGTTCACAGCCGGCTGCCCTGGCCAGTCTGCTCAATCTTACAGCCTCTTCGGCATCTCTGGCTCCGGAAGTATTGGGGAGCAGAAGGTATTTATCGGTGTCAATGTGTGATAATATATTGTCTTCAGGATTCTGAATATCAACGCGTCTTAATGCCACTGTAATAATTTCAGCACCGCTTGCTTCCAAGGCATTTTTCATGACTGTATTGGACGGAAATTTTCCGGTACCTATCATTAGTCTGCTCCGGAATGTTCTGCCTGCTATCTGCAGTTTGTTCTGAAACATTGTTCCTCCATTTTTATGTTGATGATAAAATATAATTTTGCTTATATCTTTTTGTTTTTGATCAGCTTTCCGGCAATTTATGCTCTTCCGGAAAAATTATCAAACTTTAGCCTAAATATTAGGCTCTGCAGTTTAAATGTCAAATAATAAAAAAATATTTAAAAAACTTTTTTCTTAAGTATAATACTGCAACTTTAAGGGGGACTGGTGAAGTATAGAGAGAGAATTTTAAGTTTATTGGCCGTACCAACCAGATTTGCTAAATTTTATCTGTTTCTGCTTTTATTCCTGGGGCTCTCTTTTTTAAGTATCTACTTTGTATATAAGAAAATCGGCGGTAACAGTTTTGCATTTGATAAACAGCTTATTTCATTTGATTTTCTGACAT
>Ga0208664_100090_pt1 | contig 37340 bp, 53 predicted proteins | sample Wag42014_10_20_FD_187332 | JGI IMG/M metagenome (GOLD analysis project Ga0208664, IMG submission 187332) | Deep subsurface shale carbon reservoir microbial communities from Ohio, USA - Utica-2 Time Series 2014_10_20 (SPAdes) (version 2) ... | reverse complement strand
AGGGGTAGGTTGTAGTATTGTTTAAAGAGGAGTATTGCCAGTATTGTTTTTACTGGAAATTTTTTGGATTTTGGCAGGTTCTTCAGCTTTCCTTCTGATTCGAAGTCTGCTAAAACGTCAAGAATTGCGAATGCCACGCTTTCAGGGTCTTTGAGTCTGTGATCCCATCTGGGGATCACGACAACCACCCGAAAGAATTCAGCAAAAACCCTAATAAAGGTTACTATAAACACGCCCTTAGAAAATGGAATAACAAAAAAGAAATTCAACCAAAGAACTTACGCAGTGCTGGGAACATCTCAGTGGCTTGTTCTCTTGCTATTTCTTCGTAGAACCTGTATAGAATGCCCACTGTAAGCAGTATTCCAGTTCCAGTTCCTAGTGCTCCAAGGAAGTCTGCTAATACCGCAACAACAGCCAAAGTGAACGCTCCCCAGAATGTAACGTAGGGTATGTATCTCTGCAGGACCCTTTCCAAGATTCTTGGGTCTCTTCTAAAACCCGGTATTTGCAATCCTGCCCTCTGCAATTGCCTTGCAATGCTCTTTGCGTCAAGTCCGGTGAGCTCAACCCAGAGGAATCCAAAGAGTAATGAGAACATTATTGTGAGTATGGCATAAACCAAAGCCCTTAACGGATCGGCTGTAACGCTGAATATATCACTAGGTGGTAGGACGTACCTTACAAACCCAGAAACTGCCGCTCCAGTTTCGTCAAAAGTTCCAAGAATTGGATGGCCGAGTCTTTGTAATAGCCTGGCCCATAGCTGGATGTTTGCGTAAAGGGCAAAGGTAAGTATGATCGGAATGTTGCTGACGTACATGAACCTTATTGGATATCTTCCTCTAACAGTTACCCTTCCGTAGCTGAGAGGAATCTCTACCCTCATGCTTTCCAAGTAAACAACTATTAGGAAGACAACTATTGTTGCCAAAACGCTGATCATATCTGGGAGTCCTCTTCTGTACAGTGCCCCGGTAATATCACCTTTAATTAAGTGCTGGATAAATGCCGGAATAGCACCTATTATAGCAGGCCCACCTGTTAGTGGGTCTATAGCTTGGTTTGTTGTTAAGGGGTTAAGCGCTCTTGTAACAATTGTCTGTGAAACTCCCGCAGCAATGAAGAGGCTTATACCGCTACCAATTCCCCACTTGCTCACAAGTTCATCCATAATCATTACCATTATTCCACCAAAGGCGAGCTGGAACATGAGGAGTACCTTGATTGTTAACGTAGGGTTACCAAACGCTCCTGCAAATACGTAGATAGCTGCCTCAAAGAAGCACATGAATACTGCAAATACCTTCTGCAGAGCCTGATAAAACCTTCTATCCTCAGGATTTGAGAGGTCCAGCTTTATTATCTCTGAACCGACTAAAAGTTGCATGATAATTCCAGCGGTAACTATGGGACCGATACCAAGTGTTAATAGACTACCATTGCTACCTGCTAGGACCACTCTTAAAGTCTGGAAGTAGTCCTGTATTTCACCTGGAATTCCAAAAAGAGGTATCTGTGCCATAATAAAATACAGCAACAATGCAACTCCTGTCCAAGCGAATTTTTCCTTCAGCGGGACATGTCTTTTTGGCCTTTCAATTTCTGGAAACATGTGCTCTATTTTGTATATTATTTCCCTTGCTCCCATGGATTACACCCCAAAAATAATTATCCAAAAAGAGAAAGAAAAATCAAGCTATCAGCGCCTCTCCCCCGGCCTGAATAATCTTCTCCTCGGCCTTGGGGGAGAAGGCCCTGGCTTTAATTACGAGTGGCTTTGTGAGCTTTCCGCTTCCAAGCACCTTATCGGCAAACTGAGTTGTATCGACAATAATTCTTCCTTCCTCCTCGTAGGCAATACCGAGCTGCATAAGCTCATCAAGGTGCTCGTCAATGAATTTGAGGTTTACTGCAGTTATCTCTCTTTGAACTTCCACAGGCCTGCTGAAGCCCCTCTTACCCAAGTGATCAGGGGCATACTTGATGACCCATGTCCATTTAGCCTTGCTTCTTTTTCCAGTTCCTGCCATACCTCTACCGCCCTTGTGTCCTCCACCGCGGTGCTTCTTTTTGCAGCCCCATCCATGAGTGTGGGAACCGCGAAGCTTTCTCACTTTTTTCTTTCTCCTAATCATCTCGCGCACCTCACAGCATTCTCTCTATAAGCTCGTTAATGGCCTCTCCTCTATATCCCAACGCGCCACCTTCTTTAAAGGTTCTCTTCTTACTTCCCATGCCGCCCCTTGCTGGGTGAAGTCTAAATACCGGCTTGAGTCCTGGCAGATCACTGAGCTTCATTTCTCCGTTGACTACTTTCTCAGCAAATTCTTTGATGCTCATGCCAAGTTTTTCCTGGACGTATTCCTCTGTAACTCTCTTGTTTCCTTGAAGCCTTCCTCTCTTTTCTATAAGCTTTGCTAAGGTTTCGGCATTTATCTCTCCCCAAGTGATGTAGTCCTTTACCTTCTGTATCATTCCCTTGTAAGTTGGGGTGTCGTCAACGATCACAAGGTGGTTTATCTTGTGAAGCCTCAGCATTGCAAGGGTATCTTTTACGGGTCTCTTAACATTCACCCTGCCTCTTATCCTAATCAAAGCAAGTTTTGCCATCCTCGCTCACCTCACAGTTCAAAGTTCTGTGGGACTTCTCTACCAACCACGATACCATAGCGCTCGATCATCTCAGGTTTCACGGCGACACTGTTGGTGTTGTAGAGTGCCTCAAACACTGCCTTTGCGAAGTTAACTGTGGTTCTTGTCTCACCCAATGTTTGTGACCACACGTCCTTGACTCCAGCTAGGCTGAGTATCTTCTTACCAACGTCACCGATAACGAGACCAAGCCCTCTTGGTCCTGGCATGAGCTTGACCTTTACGCTACCGCTCTTACCTTCAACGGCGAATGGGATTGAGTGTGGTCTTCTACATCTGCACTCCCATGAACCACAGCCTCTCTTGATCTCAATTATGTTCATCTTAGCGTAGTTTATTGCCTTCCTTATGGCTATTCCAACTTCCTTTCCGTGACCGATTCCAAGTCCTACGTATCCGTCTCTATTCCCTACTGCTGCTAAAACTCTGAATCTAACTCTTCTACCACTGTCTGTCATTCTTACTGTCAGAGCTATGTCAAGAACCTCTTGATTTTCTCTTGAGTTAACTTCAGGGAGCAGTACGTCAACTATCTCGGGTTCTTTTATCTGGTATCCCTTTCTAAAGACCTCGTGAATGTCAGTGATCTGGCCTTCTTTAACGAGCATACCAAGCTTTGTCCTGGGCTGCCACTCTTCTAAAACCCTCTGAGCGTATTCTTTCCACTCTTGGCTCATGCTCTCACCTTCTCAAATTTCTCAACGATTCTCGCCTTAACCTCTTCAAAGTGCTCGGGAAGCTTTTCAGGTTCGAGCCCCTTAACCAAGTAGCCTCCGAACTGCTTTCTGTACTTCTCTTCGTCCTCTTCCTTAAGCATCTTTGCATACTCAGCGATGTGCTCTCCCCTAATTCTATAGTCCTCTGGATAAATTTCCTCGCTGTGTGGAACCTCCAATCCAGCATCAACTGCTCCCTTGAGGACTGCGAAAATGCTTGATCCTCTGGTGGGTGGGTGAAGTCCTATGTCGAGGATTGCCTCTTCAATTCCCTTCTCAAGTGCTTTGTATCCTATGAGCAGTCCGAGGAGGTAAGCACTTGGAGTATTTCCACCGTGTCCCTTCCATCCAAAGTCCCTCATGAGCTCTCTCGTGTGAGCTGAAACGACTGTTTTGTCACCTTTTGGATCATACAGCACTATCTGGGCTATGTGGTGGTTGAGGGTTTTTCTCACAACCAATCTAGGCTTGCCTGATTTAAGGAGTGCAAGCCTCTTGTGATAGTTAGTCTTACCTTCCCTTCTCCTTCTGAATGGAACCCTATATCTTGGTCCGTGTGCCATTTATATCACCTCTTCAATATCCCTTTCTCCTCCATGAACAGATAAAGCTGGTGTTTGTTCTTGAACTGACCACCCTTGGCCCTTATGTAAAGGTTGCGGTATGTGTGTTCGTCAATCTTCTTCTCTGCTTTGAGTTTTCTAAGCTCCTTTCTAAGGGCTCTGATAGTCATAATCCATCTTTCCTTCTTGCCCATTCTTGCAGTCTTCTTACCCTTTCTGCTTCCGTGTCCCCTGTGTCTTCCCTTCTTCCTTGCCTCTTGCCTGAGCTTTGCCCTGTATCTGCTCTGTCCCTTAATTGGCTTTTTCTTGATGACGCCTTCATTGATTAACCTTCTAATATCCTCTCTTGTGATAGCGGACTTAACATCATCAATTCTTTCAGGGTCTATCCAAACCCTATTCTCGCCACATTTCAAAAGCTCAGCAGCAATCCTTCTCTGCATTTTAAGCATGACCTTCACCTCGCGTTGAGTACCTTAATACCCAATTCCTTGGCTCTCTCAATTATCATGAGTCTCTTCTTCTTTCCGACTGTTCTAGATATTCTAGCGGCCTGCCTTGTTGGGTCTATCATCTCAAGCTCCTTGACGTTGTGTACCAGTACTTCCTCATAACCGCTTGGGTGGAGCCCGCGAACGGCTTTTGGTGAACTCCATCCGATGCTTGGTGATCTTGCCTTTCCTTTAAGCTTTAGTCTCATCTTGCTGTCTGTTCCCTTGGGTCTTCTCCACTTGGGATCGTTCTTAAATTTGGGGAACCTCCACCATTCTTGCCTAAGAAACCTGGGCTTTTTCCTCTTGAGTTTGGCCCTTATCCTTAAGAGTCTCGCTTTCTCCATTAGTCTCACCTCAGAGCTTTATAGGTTTACCAGCTTTTTCAACGATATAAATACCATCTTGGAAGACTCTTCTATCTCTACCGGTAACCCTCGTCGCCTGCTCGATGTTTGCCGCAGTTTGACCCACTTTTTCCTTGTCAATTCCCTCTACTATTATTTCGCTACCCATGACTTTTACTGTAACTCCTGGGAGTATCTCGGCAATTCTCGGTGCTTTTTCACCATAGAGGTTTTCGATGTAGACTTTGTCTCCTTGTACCTTAACGGTTATCGGGAAGTGGCTGTAAACAACCTTGAGCTTGTAAGTGAACCCTTCCGTGACACCCTTGATCATGTTCGTTATGTGTGCTTTGAATGTTCTTGCAATGGCTATATCCTTTCTCCTTGGGAAGTCCTTGTAGATAACAACCTTGCCGTCTTCAGTGAATATCTTGACTCCCGGGTAGCTGAGCTCTCTCTCAACTTCTCCCTTTGGACCCTTCACCTTAACGACGTTACCGTTTATCTCGACAGTGACTCCTTCTGGAATTTCAACTTCCTCCCTCACCCATGCATCAATTGGCATTTCTCTCACCTCAGTAGACGTAGGCTATTAACCTTCCACCAATGCCCTTTTCGAGGGCTTCTCTGTGGGTCATAACTCCTTGGGATGTGGAAACTATTAGGATACCAAACTCGAATGCTGGAAGGAACCTCTTCTCCCACTTTTCATATTCTCTAGCTTTCACTGAGAACCTTGGCTTTATTGCTCCTGCCTTGTTTATCTTTCCTAGGAGCTGAACCCTGTATATTCCTGCCCTTCCATCATCGATAAACTCGAACTCACCTATGTACCCGTTCTCTTGCATAACTCTAAGGACCTCTCCAATAAGCTTTGAGGCTGGCTTTATGTAAACCTCTTTCTTTCCAACTCTCTCGCTGTTTGTAATGTGAGATAAAGCATTTGCCAAAGGATCTAACAGAGTCATCTCATCTCACCTCAGTCGTATTTCTTAAATCCTAATTTTGGAGCTACCTCTCTAAAGCAGTGTCTGCAGAGCATTAGCCCGTGTATTCTAACTATTGGCCCAAATTGTCCGCAGCGGATGCATCTTCTCGCGCCCTTACCAAACTTCCTCGGCTTTCTTTTGTTGTAATCAGCTTTCGCCATAATCATCCCTCCACAATCTGGACTCCAAATTCTTCCTGCATGAAAACCATACCCTCTTCTTTTGTAAGCTTGTGTCTTGTGGGGATGTGGTGCCTTTTTCTTTTCCGTCTTGCAATTCTGTATCCCGGTCTTTCAAGTGTTACACAGACATCCATACCAAATATACCGATTTCTGGGTCGTATTCTACTCCCGGAATGTTGATGTGCTCGTCAATACCAAAGCAGACGTTTCCGTGCTCATCAAAACTGGATTCTTTAAGTCTATTGTCAACGGCAGCCAATAGCCTTTTGAGCATGTCGTAGGCTTTTTGACCCCTTAGGGTTACCTTAACCGCTATCGGCTCACCTCTTCTAATTCCAAAGTCCCTGTTTGTTTTCTTTGCCTTCCTTCTTATTGGCTTCTGACCAACAAGTGATTCTAACATTGTCTCAGCCTTTGTAAGTCTCTCACCACTCTCGCCAACGCCAATGTTTATAGTGACCTTAGCTATTCTGGGCTTCCTCATAGGGTGAGCTTCCCAATCCGCCAAGATTGCCTCTCTGTTAGCTACCATTCCTTTTCACCTCACGGTAATGAAATCTTTGGTTCATCTTTACCCAACACAAATGCGTAATCTTTCAAGGTGTCGAAGAGCTCGCCTTCTTTGTCCTCAATGGTGACCACATCTGGCCATCCACCTGGGAAGTGCCTGACCTCAACGATTTTTCCTACCCTTGCGACGTTCTTACCCTGAACGACGAACACATAAGCACCAATTTCGAATGGGAGTACTTCAATTATCTCCCTCTCCGGGACCTTCATTAGGACTGTGTCCGCGGTTTTGAACTTGTCTTTGGTTTCATCCGTAAGTGAGCTGAGCTTGATTAAGTGGTTGGTTCCGTCGTGGAAGTTGAGCTGCAAGTTTCCACCCTTGACCATTCTCTTGTTGGTTATTCTGAGTGGCTTTATCTTTGCCTCTTCCTCGCTTATTGGGTGAAGGATAAGCTTTCCAATTCTGTTTGGAAAAACTCTGTAGTGTTCCCCGGTTTCTGGTATTGAGACAACGTCCATGATACCAACTGGGAACTTGTAGTCCTTTCTAACCTTTCCATCCACAAGCACTTTTCCTTCGTTGAGGATTTTTCTTGCCTCTCTACCGGTCTTTGCATATCCAAGGTAGTCTCTGATTATGTAGATGAGGGGAATTGATGTCTTCATGTTGTGTGGACCAGGAGAAGGTCTTACTGCCCACTTGTATGCCTTTCTCTCAATGTACCATTGAGTTGGAGCAGCAAGCCTCTTTAAGTGCCTCTTAGCACCTTTCCTCGCCATTTTCAAGCCCTCCTCTCAATTATCTTTTTCCTTCTCTCATCTTCAAGGTTCAGTTCAACAATCATAACATTTGATGGGTGTATCGGGTAGAACACCTCAGTCCCGTTAACCTTCTTAAGAGTTGCTCCCTCAACGTGAATCCTGTATCTCTTGAGGTCAACTTCTACGACTTTTCCTTCATGTCCCTTGAAGTCCCCTCTCATTATTTTTACTTTGTCGCCAGTCCTAATTGGAAGGGCTCTAATGCCGTACTTCTGTCTAAGTTCTTTTGAAAGGGTAGCACTGACTATCTTGTGTCTTAGATGAAGGGGAGCATTATACAAAAACTTCCTTTGCTTTCTTGGTTGTTTGCTCTTTAATTTCATCTCTCTCACCTCACAATATTATGCTCGCCATACTTCCAACTCTAACCCACTTCTCAGCGGCTTCTCTCGCAACGGGCCCTCTAACTTCGGTTCCTCTTGGAACACCTTCAGGTGTTGTAATGACCGCTGCGTTGTCTTCAAATTTCACTCTCATCCCGTCAAGCCTCTTGTACTCTTTTCTCTGTCTTATGATAACTGCCCTAACAACTTGGTGCCTCATGTCTGGTCTTCCCTTCTTTACTGCTGCAATTACCATATCTCCGACGCCTGCTGAAGCAAGTCTCCTTCTAACACCTTTGTACCCTACGACTCCAATTATCTGTATTACCTTTGCACCTGAGTTGTCTGCTACGTGGAGGTAGGCTCCAATTGGTAATGCCCTTGTAGGCCTAACTGGGGAGACACCCCTCGTAGCACCAGCACCTTTCTTTGCCATTATATTCACCTCTCCTCAGCTTTTTGAACAACTGCAACAACTACAAAGCTCTTTGTCTTGCTAAGAGGCCTTGTCTCGGCAATGATAACCTTGTCTCCAACTTTTGCGTTGATGCATGGTGGGTTGTGGGCGTGTATTTTGCTTCTTCTGAGCTCATAACGCTCGTATTTCTTCAGATAGTGATAGTGCTGTCTCTCAACGGTAACTGTGTGTCTTGGCTTGTCGCTGACAACAACTCCCTCAAACACTCTACCGTGCACCTTAATGTGTCCGTGCCACGGGCACTTTGGGTCATCACACTTTTCCGCGGGAGGTTGTATCTTCAATCCAATGTCTCTCATCTTTTTCACCTCTTTTTTAATCTCATCTCAGGCCTTCCAATCAGGGCTTCTCCCTTTATTCGTATTTTTTTATCGTCAATTTCAAACTCAAATTCCGCAACATTCTTGGGAACTACCCACACCTTTTCTCCGAGGATTGTGAGGGTGTTTCTCGTCTCGTCGATCACATATCCCTCAATCCCTACCAACCCCGGATGAGAGCTTTTAACGACTTTGACTTTTAGGCCTATGAGCTCATGCAGTGCTATTGTTTTTCTGGTCACTCGACCTCTATTAATTCCTCTGAAAATCCGAGTTCTGCCAATAAGCGCTTCACCCTTTCTCTGTGATCTCCTTGGAGCTCTATTCTTCCGTTTTTGGCTGTTCCTCCGCATGCCAGCTTCGCCTTGAGCTTTTTTGCAATCTCTTCAAGGTCAAATTCTTTCTCGTCAATTCCCTCTATTATGGTCTTGAGCTTCCCATAACGGGCCTTTTCAATATAGACCCTAATCCTTTGCTGTTCTTTTAACACCTCTTTAAATAGCATCTCATCCAGGGGGTTCACAATCCTAGGCACTAAACATCACCCTTTTCTCCTCAACTTTTCCCTCTTGATTGTTAAAAGGCGGGCAATATCCCTTCTAAGGTTCCTGATAACCATTGGGTTTTCCATGGATGTTCCCATTGTGAGCATTCCTCTTTCCTTTGCAAGCTCAAGTCTAAGCTCTCTAATTTTAGCGTCGATCTCTTCTATACTCATCTCTCTAATCTCACTTGGCTTCATTGCTCACTCACCTCTTCTTCAGTTGGCTTTTCGATGATCTCAATTTCATCAGGAAGTCTAGCATCTGGCGGCATAATTGAAACTTTCACTCCAAGGACACCAAGCTTCAGCAATGCCTGTGCATATCCCCTTGAAACCAAAGTTTCAGCTGGGTTTCCAACTTTCGCAATGTATCCTTGGTAGAATCTAACACTTTTAGCTCTTTCTCCTGTAAGCTTACCGCTGATCCTGATTTCTACACCTCTTGCGCCGTTGTTCATAATTGCTCTTAGTGCAGCATATGCGGCCCTTCTGAAGTGGACTCCCCTCTCTAATGCTTGAGCAAGCCTTATTGCCTGAACCTTAGCGTTAAGGTAGGGGTTCTTGATTTCTTCAACCTCTATCTGGGGGTTCTCCAAACCAAATTGTCTCTCCAGTACCCTCGTAAGCTCTCTTATTCTTCTTCCGCCTCTTCCTATAACGAAACCAGGGTTTTCGGCAAATATGACGACCTTTGTCCCGAGAGGAGTCTTCTTGATGTCAAGTCCACCATAACCTGCTCTCCTAAGCTCTTTCTCAAGGTATTCATCGATGAGCATTTCTTTAATGCCCTCTTTTATGAAATATCTCTCGATTGCCATGAGCTCACCTCCTAATCTCCTCAACAACTATCTCAATGTGGGTTGTCTGTTCGTTGAATGGTGTGGCTCTTCCAAAAGCCCTTGGTATGTATCCTCTAAGCACTGGGCCCCTGTGAGCTGCAGCATGGATTATCTTCAACCTGTCTGGATCGAGGCCCTTCTGCTCTGCGTTGTTTTTGGCGTTGAGGAGAATCTTTTTGATTTCCTTAGCAACCTTTACTGGATATCTACCAGGGCCGAAACCCCTTCCTCTCTTGTGTCCCTGTGAGTCGTGGAACCTTCTGAGGTGGATAGGTCTTCTCTTGGCTATCACATCATCAAGGAGCCTTATGGCATCGTTGAGCATCATTCCTCTAATTTCCCTGCAGACTTCTATTGAAAGCTTGGGGGATATTCTCAAATCTCTCCCGCTTGCCTTTGCCATTCTCTCTGGGTCAAAATTTTGGAAAGAGTAGGAAAACCTTGCCATTATCTACCACCTCACTTGATTGCAACGAACATTGATGATCTTGTAGCACCAACACCAGGTGAACCGTGTTGGACCCTCTTTCTAGTTAGAGCGAATTCTCCAAGGTAGTGTCCAATCATTTCTTCTTTAATCTCTATCGGGACAAACTCCTTTCCGTTGTGGACGTAAATTGTGATTCCAACCATCTCGGGAAGGATAACCATGTCCCTGCTGTGAGTTCTTATTGGTTTCTTGTATTTGCCCTTCTTTGCCAACCTGATCTTTCTAAGGAGCTTCTTCTGTTCAGGGGTTAATCCTCTCTTGAGGCTCCTCCTCTGTCTTGAGGGGAAAAGCTTAGCTAAATCTTCAAGAGACATGTTCATTAGTTCCTCGAAAGTATAACCGCGATATTTAAATTCCTTCTTTGCCATTTATACCACCTCACTTTCTCCTTCCGGTTCTTCTCGCAGCGATATGACCAACTTTTCTTCCAGGTGGAGCTCTCCTTGAGACTGTACTTGGCTTACCAATGTGGTGCTCCTTACCACCGTGTGGGTGGTTGACTGCGTTCATCTTTACACCTCTTGGCTTGGGCCAGAACCTGTTTCTTGCCTTCATTATGTAGTATGCCTTACCTGCCTTAACTATTGGCTTTTCAAGCCTTCCTCCACCAGCGACTACACCAATTGTAGCCCTGCACATTGGGTTGAAGGTCTTAAGTTCACCGCTTGGCAACTGAACAATTACCTTGTCCCTCTCCCTTGAAACAACTAGAGCATAGCTTCCTCCAGCTCTCACGTACTTTCCACCATCGCCCGGAAAACCTTCAATGTTGTAAACATATGTACCCTCTGGGATCTTAGCAAGTGGAAGTGTGTTTCCAATTGCTATTGGAGCCTCAGGCCCAATGTAAACCTCCTGACCAACTAAAAGTCCTTCTGGGGCAAGGACGAGCTTCTCGAGACCGTTCTCAAACTTGACCTTAGCAACTGGTGCAGTTCTTCCCGGGTCGTGGAGTATCTCAATTACCCTACCCGCAAGGGTCTTTTCTTGGGTGAAATTCAGGGGGATGTACTTGACAGCACCCCTATATCTGTGAGACGGTGCTCTGAAGGTTGTTGTTCCTTTTCCTCTCCTCTGTTGAATCAAACTCTTACCCATTCTCACTCACCTCAGAACAATCCTATTCTAGCAGCAACCTCACTTGCGCTATATTCAGGCTTCAATTTCACGTAAGCCTTCTTTTCACCTTTCATTGTTATGAGTGTGTTGACCTTCTCAACTTTGACGTCGTATATTTCCTCGACAGCCCTCTTTATATCCTGCTTTGTGGCTCTTCTGTCTACTATAAAGGTGAGCTTGTTTTCTCTCTCAACCATTGAAATTGCCTTTTCCGTGACTACAGGCCTTATAATAACCTTGTACGGATCCATCACTCATCACCCGTAAATCTCCCTCAATCTCTCTATTGCTCCCTTCGTCCAGATCGTGAGTCTTCCGGGGTGTGCACCTGGGGCTAACAGCTCTACGCCCAAGTTGTCCACTAAGACCACATCAACACCCGGGTGGTTTCTTGCTCCCTGGATGATTCCCTCGTTTTTGGCAACTACGATAAGTGGGCCCTTTGCTTTCTTGTATCTCCTGCCCCTCATCTTACCCTTTCCGGCTCTCACTTTGGTGTTTTTCTTTGCCCTCTCAATATCGTCCCAAACGCCGAGCTTCTTGAAGATCTCTCTGGTCTTTGCAGTCTTGTAGACCTTTTCGAGCTCATCTTCCACCACGAGGGGAACCTGAGGCAGATTATCAATTATGTGGCCCCTCGCCTTAACTAAATCGTAGTTTGCAGTTGCAGCTATGGCACTCATCAAAGCAAGTCTTCTCTCCTTCTTGTTGATGTCTTCCCATATGATTTTCTCTACTTTTGGTGGGTGAGTTCTTCTACCACCTCTGGCAAATGGGACGAACGCTGCGAACCTTGGAGAAGTCTTTATTCTTTCAACTCTTGCCATACCGTGGCCTTTTCCGATGTTCTCAGTAACCCTCCTCTTACCAGCGAGGGGGTCTCCCCCCTGTGGTTGTATGCGGTGGGTCCATGAAGCGATGACAGCTCTCTTAATGAGATCTGGTCTGAAAGGTGTTTGGAATACCTTTGGGAGTTCGATTTCTTCAATTGGCTCGCCATCGAGTGAAAATACCTTAACTTTCATAAACCCTCACCTCATTGTTTTGATTCTCTACTAACGTATGTTATTTGTGGAGCCTCAACAGGTGGCTTCTTGGCTGGAGGCCTTATTGCCGGTCTTACCCTGATTATTCTCTTAATTGCTCCAGGTAGGGTCCCAGCTATCATAAGGAAGTCGTTTCTCACTACTCCGTAGTGTGGGAATCCTCCCTTTGGAGTGATCTCGATTTCTTCTCCGTTGAGCTCGAGTTTTCCGTTTTCTCCTATCCTCAGGAGCCTCTTGTTGAACTCAGTTCTGTGGTGGAATCCCATCTGTCCAGCTTGTGGAACTGTCCACATAACTCTCGCAGGATGCCATGGACCGAGGTTACCAACGTGTCTTGCTTTTCCAGCTCTTTGAGCCTTGTGGAACTGGATCTTAATGCCCCATCTCTTAACTGGGCCCTGAGTACCCTTACCCTTTGTAACAGCTACAACGTCAAGAAGCTCTCCTTCCTTGAGAACTTCGCTTGCTCTGAGTTCTTTTCCAAGCTTCTCTTTGATGTAGGCGAACTTCTCTTCAACGCTTGTTCCGCCAACTGCGTACTCCATGACTTCGGGCTTCTTCTTTATTCTTGCGAGCCATGGCTGAGTTGCTACAAGTGCTCTAACCTCAACTATTTCTCCGGACTTAACGAGGTCCTCAAGCTCTCCGAGTTTTTGCTGGAAGATCTCTTCGTTGTAGTTCTTTGGAAGGGTCTTGATTCTTCTCTCGAGAAGGCTGTAGAATGTTACGTTCTTTGCCTTCTTTGATGGGTAGTTTTCAAGCTTGAAGTCTGGAACCATAACCTCAGTTGCAGTTTCAAGTCCAAGGTAACCTTGTTTGTAGGCTCTAACTCCGTAGACTATCACTGGTGGAGCCTCAACTATTGTAACTGGCATGAAGATTTCCTTACCATTTGTAAGCCCTGGAGTATCGTCTATCATAAGCACGTGGGTCATTCCAGCCTTGTACCCTGCAAATCCAAGCATTCTAACCTCTTGCTCTTGTGGCCAGTTTTTAATTCTCGGGACTATACTCTTGGCTCTTTTTCTTGGGGAATACGCCAATGAACCTCTCCTTGGTCTGCTAATTTTTCCCATTTCAATCCCTCCTTATGAAATTAAATACCGCCAATGTCGCCAACACGGCTTCCTCCGTTCTAACGGTCTTTGTCTTTTGATTTGGAATCGTATTGAGGATTAGATCAAAGGGATAATCCTCATTGAAGTCTCTCAGGATTTCCATTACCCCCTTCCGGGGAGATCCAAACACGAATCCCACTTCCCCCTCCAGCGGGGGAAGGTTCACTTTTCTCACATCCTCACCCTTTCGTGAGGTCGCGATTGCAAGGTTGAGTTTTGCCTTTTTAAGTGTTTTTGCCAAAGACTTTCTGGTGAGATGCACTCGATATCCCCAATACTCCTCCGGCTCTGCGGGCACCACTTTGAGCGGATTCAGGGACACGATTTTGAAGGTCATCCGCCCTTCTCCGCCCCCCTCCACGAGGGCAAGCTCGTCAAGGCCAATGTCCGCGTAAAGCCTCTTGCCCTTTCTGACTACAACGCCTTCCCTGATTTCGCCGAGCTTAGGCCTTCCTTTGAGTTTGTGGTGCGGAGTTCTTAGTGGTGGTAAAACACCAACGTATTTGAGCTCTTTTGTGAGGGGAATCAGCTTCTTTCGCAGATACTGCGGTGTTTCCATGTATTCAAGGACGAGCTTAATGAACTTCCCGTCTTTTCCACCCGCGTTGTAAATCCATATGTGCTCAACGCCAAAGATCGCTGCTGCCCTGCCGATCTGCCCGACTTTGTATGTTCTTATTTTGGGGTCATTTGTCTCCTCGAGGAGTGAATCTGGAATAAAGATGTGCCATGCCATTTCAGTCAGCCTTTACGTTTCTATACTCTAAAGCTGTAGTGGGGTAAAAAGAAAGTATTTAAAAGGCTTTCGAACTGTTCCACCCTTCTGAGCTTCCAAAGGTGTGAAAAATTTTTGCAAAGACTATCCCACAATATTTTCTATGACCTTTATAATATTAGGAATATTACTTTTAATCTCTTCACTGAGTTCAGTTCCCAGCCCAATCTCCTTAGCTACAATCCCCACGAAATGAATCTCTGCTTTAGCTAGCCGTTCATCAAGAGCCATCAAAAGCTTGAGTCCATCGATAGCTCCCATAAAATGTGCACTCCTTATTTCAGCCTTAAGCTTTTCAAAAACTTCTTCTCCCTTTAGATGGATCATTTCTCCTGGTTTGTATTTGTCAGTCAGTATGGCATCGACTATTATTATCTTCTCCTCCCCGTTGTAATAACGCTGAAGTCTAAATATATCAGTGCCAATTTCAACAACGTTATAACCTTTGTCTGCTAAAATTCTACCTACCTTAAGTCCCACGCCATCATCCTTCATGAGTTCGTTGCCAAGAGCTAGAATCAACGTGCTCATACTCCCACCAAATAAAAATGAAGGTGAAAAGTTTAAAAATTAAAGCCTCACCACGTGCACAGAACATGAAATACATGGGTCATACGCCCTAACAGCCATCTCTGCAAGGAGCTTGAGCTTCTCAGGATCATCCTGCCAGTGCTTCTCCGCCATCATTCTAACGTGGCGCTCCATGATTGCAAGGTTCATTGCCGTTGGCGTTATTATGTCCGCATAGTTAACTCTTCCATCCTTGACTTCAAGAGCGTAGACGAGCAACCCTCTTGGAGCCTCGGTTATGCTCACTCCGAAGCCGTCTCTTATTTCAACCTCATCCCTCTCCTTTATTGGCCACTTTGCAAGGGTGTCGTCTATTAAGTCAATTGCCCTCTCTATGAAGTAAACGAGCTCAATTGCCTGAGCAAAGTTGTTTGCAAAGCAGTTGTTGTACCTAAGAAGGTCCTTGTATTGGGTGTAAAGCTCCTTTGCCTTACCGTAGAGAAGATCCGCGTTGTTAACTATTCTTGAGATCGCACCCACCATGAATGGCTTTCCTTTATAGAATGAGTGCTTTGCAAAGCTGTGTTCAACAACTTTCTCAACTATGTGCTTTTTGTAATCCTCAACCGGGAACTCGAAGCCGTCGCTAACCTTAATGTAGTCTCCATATATGCCATAGACACCATTTCTTGGCTTCACTGCCATATGAACCATTTCATCGTCTGTCACTTCTTCGTACTGTTCGAGTTTTGAGAACAGCTCCACTGTATATTCCGCCAGAGGTAGCGCTTCCTTCAATTCTTTCTTAAGTTCTTCAAACTGAGCCCTTGTTGGAAGCTTTCCAAAGCCTCCGAGTATAGCGTTTTCCTGGTGAATAGCTCTTGAGCCGAGATAATCTATTATCTTTGAACCAATGTTTTTCAGCGTCATTGCGTATTCGATTTCTTTTCTGTATTTGTCCACCATTGCCAGTGGATTTGAGTAGCCAAGGTAGTCAGGAAGGACTAAAAGGTAAAGGTGTAGGGCATGGCTCTCTATCATATCCCCTATGTAAAGCAGGTCTCTCAAATCCTGAATTTCGGGTCTTGGAGTAAAGCCTATGGCCTTTTCGGCAGCTTCTACAGCGGTAAGTTTGTGGGCTGCTGAACAGAAAGAACAAACTCTCGGATAGATTGCCAATGCCTCTTCAAGTTTCTTGTCAAGTGTAATAGCCTCAAAGAACCTCGGTCCCTCAATGATGTTGAGCTTTACCTCTTTTACGCCCTCATCACTTGTAACTATCTCTATTCCTCCCTTACCCTCAACACGGGCTATGTGGTCAACAGTAATCGGGATATACATCATTCTCCCTCCCCAAATATCTTGTTAACCATCTCCTCAAGCTTTGGATTGTGAGCGTTGAAGATTTTCATTCTCTCAAGTATTTCCTCTTTCGTAAGGCCTTTCTTCTTGAACTCTAAGGCTAGAGAGTCAAACCACGCAACGTCATATCCTACAGCCCCTCTGCACCCAATGCAAGCAACGTTAAAGCCGGGACACCTTGCATCACACCCGGCAACTGTCACCGGCCCTAAGCACGGCTCTCCCTTTTCTATAAGAATACAGGGATTGCCTCTAAGCCTGCACTCAACACATACGGGATAATCAATGTCTTCGGGCCATGAGCCCACCAAGAATGTGCCCAACGCGTAGAGAAAGTCTTTCTTCTCTGGTGGGCAACCATAGATTTTATAGTCAACCTTGATGTATTTTTCAACGGGCTCTGCCATCTTGGGCTCAAATTTAACATGTGCATCTCCGTAAACTGTCTTCCAGAGCTCACTGAGCTCTTTATCTTTCTCCCAGCTCTGTACACCACCATGAACGGCACATGATCCCACAGCAACAACTATTTTGGCCTTCTCTCTGATCTTCTTTACAAGCTCAACTTCTTCCTGAGTGGACACGCTTCCCTCTATGAAGGCTATATCCACTTCCCTATCCTCGCTGCTATCTCTATCCAGCATGAACCAGCATTCTATCTTTGCCTTGTCCAAAAGCTGAATTATCTCGTCCATCATAGCGAACTGGAGTTGGCAACCATAACATGAAGTGAGAGCGTAAAACCCGATGCGAACTTTTTCGTTCTCCATCTTCACCACCTCAGTCGAGCATTCCTGGTGTTGATACTATGTCAAAGTACGTGAATACGGGGCCATCTTTACAGACGTATTTCCATGATGTGCTTGTTCCTACGTTGCAGTGGCCACACTTACCGATTCCACATTTCATCATTCTCTCAAGCGTCACGTAGATGTTCTCTGGTCTGTAGCCGTAGTTTATAAGGGCCTCAAAAACATCTTTGTACATCCTTGGAGGACCGCAGATTGCTACTGCTGTGTTCTTGGGGTTTGTATTTGCTTCGACTATGAAGTTCTGGGGCCTACCTTTTGGTCCCGGCCAATCAGGATCTCTGGTGACACTTTGAATTATCTTAACGTTCTCAGCCTCCGCTATGTCTTTCATTGCCTCAAGCTCCTTGTAGAAGAGTAAATCCTTCCCATAGCGGGCAGTGTTTATGAATGTTATGTTACCGTATTTCCACCTGTTGTCCATCGCATAAAGGAAAACACTCCTTAGAGGAGCCGTCCCGAGACCAGCTGCTATTAAGAGCAAGTCCATCCCTTCCCATTTGTCAACAGGAAAACCGTTTCCATATGGGCCCCTCACGAGTACGGTATCACCAGGCTTAAGCTTGTGGACTGCAGTAGTTACCCTTCCAGCTTTTCTAATACATAGTTCAAAGAAACCCTGTCTCATAGGAGAAGAACACACGCTAATAGGTACTTCCCCTATTCCCGGTATTGTAAGCTGAACAAACTGACCCGGCTTAAATGTCCAGTTCTCTGCAATAGTTGGGTCTTCAAACCTAAATAAGAACAGCTTTTCCAACTCGGTAAGCTGATATACCCTGAGAACTCTAACCCTTTCCAAGGCGTAGGGATTGTCCTCTGCAAAAGTATTGCTCCGAGGAACAGGTCTTGGTACGGTCATTGTTCACCACCTCCAACAGAAGGACCATACGCAAATCCTCTCTTTGGAATCTCCTCCGAGATTCTCGGTGGACATGAGCTTTCTTCAAGACCCAAAATGGTTCTCAAATTCCTCACAAAGCTTATCTCTGCAGGACAGAAGTATGAACACCTACCACATCCAACACAATAGCTGAGACCAAGTTTTTCAACATATGAATTTTTGCACATATACCTGTTCATAAATCTAGATTTCTTTGTTGGCCTAAAGTTGTGTCCACCTGCCACCATTCCATGTCTTACCAGCTGACAAGAATCCCATCTCCTAACTCTTGCCCCAGTAACTCCATCGATATTTGGAATATCTTGGACATCAAAGCACCTGCAAGTCGGGCAGGTAGTGTTGCAGTTGCCACATGCGAGACATATATCGGACTGCTCGTCCCACATCGGGTGCTCTGTCTCGAGCTCAAGCAAATACCTCAAGTCCGCCCAGTCTTCGTGGTACTTGAACATCTGCTGCTTTTTATTTTCAAAATCTCTAAAGTTGCACACATCCTGAGATGTTACTTCCTCAAAGAGACGTAAGTTCTTATCAACTATCCTGTGACCAGTAGGGGTCCCGACACGAACAAGCCAGCCATCGGGAAGTTCATGGAGGAATAAATCGAAGCCATCGTCTGCAAAATCCGTCTCCCTCAGATTACAGAAACAGTACTCATCCGGGACACAGCTAATGCCTATGATAATGCCTTTTTCCCTTCTAACCTTGTAATATTTGTCTGGAAGCTCGTCCAAGTATATGGTATCCATTATTTTAAGCCCGAAGATGTCACATGCATGTACCCCAAAAACAACAAACGGCTCAACATCTTCAATAGCTTCCTTGTACTCCACCTTTGATAGATTAAATTCAAACATTTTTTCCCTTGGCAGGAAGAAGAACTTTTTTGGTGGCATTATAGTTCTGTTGTAATGAAATTCCACTTCTTTGACGTTTTCTATCTCTCTAAAATCATAGAATTTCTCAGAGATTTTTACGGGAGCGTAGAGGATTCCCCAGTCTTTTAATCGCTCTAAGAATTCATAAGTATTCTCCTTCGGGAGCTTAACGTACCTCAACTCCATCACCCCTCTTTTCTAAGCCTATGAACAATGTCGATTTATTTTGTACATTAAACACCAATCATAGTACTTCAAAGCCTATAAAAAAGCTTTCTAAACCCTTAGCTTTCCAACCAAAGGTTTAGAAAATTCTTAAAAGCTTTACATATATCTAGGTCAAGGAACACTTATGGTCATGTGAACATAAATGTACATGTATACATACCGGAGGGAAAAATATGCGGATCGTTACCTGCCCATACTGCGGGGCCGGATGCAGGGCATATGTGAAGAAAGAGCTATCTCGCCCATTCATGATAGAGTACGTCACTGATATAAATGTTCCAAATGATCGTGGAAAGCTCTGTCCAAAAGGGAATGCCATGTTTGAACACATACTCAGCAAAGAGAGGCTGAAAACGCCCTTGAAAGCCGTTGAGGAAGGAAAATTCGTAAAGATAAGCTGGAAAGAGGCGATAAATGAAATTACCTCTTTTATCCGGGACTACATGAAAGACGACCCCAACAAGCTTATGTTCATCGCGGGTGGAAAGGTCAGCAACGAGTCCGCATATCTTTTCCAGAAACTTGCGAGGAACATCGGAACGAACAACGTTGACAACACCAGCCACCTTTGCCACGGCGTATCCGTGAAGGCCATACTGGACGCAAACTTCGAAAGGAACTGGGCGACGTACGATGATATCGAAGAAAGCAACGTGATAATCCTTTGGGGAACAAACCTTGCAGAGACCGCCCCGCTTATTTTCCGCAGGGTTTTAAAGGCTAAGAACAAAGGCACTAAAATCATTGTCATAGACCCCAGAAAGACCAAAACCACAAAATTTGCTAGTAGTCACGTCCGTCCGTTTCCCGGCACCGATATTGTACTGATAAACGCCCTTATCAACTTGCTGATGGAAAGAAGAAACGTAAAGAGTGTCCATTTCAAAGCATCCGATCTAGAAATAATAAGTAAAGACACACCAGAGCACGCTGAAAGAATAACCGGAGTGCCTGCGAGAGATATCGAGAAAATTGCAAGGGAAATTGGTCTTGCAGGGAGAGGCATTATTTTATGGGGCTCTGGCATCGCCATGCACTCTAACGGTTACGATGTTATCAGGAGTATCATAACGCTCGCTTCAATGGTTGACTTCAAAGTCCTGCCGCTTGCTGGTCAAAACAACTCCCAGGGAGTCATGGACATGGGCGTGGTGCCCGACTTACTGCCTGGGTACAGAACATACGACGAGATATACTTCTTTAGGGAGGCATGGAAGAATGAGGGACTTCCAACCGAAGTTGGGCTCGACATTCCGAAATCAATTAAAGAGGCACAAAAGTGCAACGTTTCGGCGTTTTACGTTATGGGAGCAAACATCGCAGTGAGCTTTCCAGAGGCCGAAAAGGCCCTAAAACGTGCAGAATTCGTCGTTGCTCAAGACATATTCCCAACACAGACAACAGAACTTGCCGATATCGTTCTCCCTGCGGCGGCGTTCCTTGAGAGCGACGGTTCTACAACGAACGCCGAGAGGAGAATCCAGTGGAGCTCCAGGGTGAAATGGCCCCCGGAGGATGCCAAGCCAGACTGGGCGATTTTATGCGAGCTGGGAAATGCGTTAGGACTGAAAGGATTTGATTTCTACTTCCCCGAGGAGATTCTCCGGGAGATAAGCACTCTCGTTCCGCAATACGTAAACGCCAACCCCCGCACTTTAACGAGAACGCCTGAAGGAGTTATGTGGAATACTGTACCGAGTTCCCAGCCCACGAAAGTATATGTATCAGATAAGATGCCCCTCTTGGAACCTCCAGTCATGATTACGGTGAGATATGTGGGCCAGTTCCAAACAGGAACAATGACCAAAAGGAGCCCTTCACTGAATGTCAGGTGGCAAGACTTGCCCATTCTGGTAAGTGAGGAAGACGCACAGAAATGGGGAATAAAAGACGGCGATAGGGTAAAGCTCATCTCTGAGAGCGGGAAGTACATTGGGACCGTGAAAGTCTCCAAGACAGTAATTCCCGGTACTATCAAGGTCCCCTGGCACGAGGGTGCCAACCGCATAATGGGCCTGAAGATTGATGAGGAAACTGGTTTGCCTCAAATGAAAGCATGTTCATGCAAACTTGAGAAGGTGGAGTGATATGGGGAAGAGAGTCTTTATCGACTTTAGGAACTGCATAGGATGCAGGTCCTGCGAGATTGCCTGCGCTAGGGAGCATCACGGGAAAGCTAACATTACGCTCATCGAGACATCAGAACTGCTAATGATGTCCTTTAACTGCAGACACTGTGAAAATGCCCCTTGTATGCTGGTCTGCCCTGCCAGGGCGCTCTACAGGGATGAAGACGGTGCAGTACGCATCAAGTACCAAGAGTGCATAGGCTGTATGTTCTGTTCTGTTGCATGTCCCTTTGGCACACCAGAGTTTGTCCCCGAGCTGAAGATCATGGTAAAGTGCGACCTCTGCAGTCACCGCAGGGACGAGGACAAACTTCCGGCGTGTGTTACGACGTGTCCAACTGATGCTCTAATTTTCGCCAGTGAGGAGGAGATACTCCAGATAAAGGTCAAACAGAACCTTGCCAAGGTTGAAGAGCTCGCCAAGAAGGTTGAAAAGATAATGGGGGGAACCGTATGATATTTGAGCTCATCACGCTTTCAATAATCCTCGCGTATGCAGGTGCAGTATGTTTCGCCCTCGATGACCGGAAAGCAGACACCGTAATGTTGCCCCTTCTCTGGGCCTCGACGATCCTCCAGATAGTCGCTGGAGTCCTGTTCTACTCGTCCCCCTCGACGACTCATGTTAAACTGCTGGTCTCAAAAAAGTTTGGAGAAGTATACGGCTTCATAATTGACCCTACGAGCGTGTTCACGGCCCTAGTGGTTTCATCTGCGGGTGCAATATTCCTGACATACGCGGTCAGGTATATGGACGATAAAAACATCGGGCACCCCCACAGGGGCCAGAAGGGAAGGTTCTATGGGTGGATGATGATATTCCTTGGCTCAACACTCACGTTCATATACTCATCAACGGTACTGCAGATGCTGATATTCTTCGAGCTGATGAGCCTGGCGTGCTGGGGTGTCGTCGGGTTCTACGGAAGCAGAAAATCTGAAAGGTCAGCCCTCAAGGCCCTCCTGATACCGAACTTCGGTGCAGTTGTGGGTTTCTACACCGCTGTGGCCTTCGGGTTCAAGTATGGCGACCTTGGCTTGAAGTTCCTCGGCGACCTGCCCGGGAACGAGAAGCTGATTCTGTTCATCTGCCTCATGATTGCGGCCTTTACAAAGAGCGCCCAGTTCCCGTTTTACTCATGGATTCCTGATGCTATGGTAGCCCCAACACCGGCGTCAGCGTTCCTTCACGGAGCGGCGATGGTCGAGATGGGTGTTTACCTGCTGGTAAGGGTCGTCCAGTTCATGAACCCGCCCAGAGAGGCGTTCTACCCGATGGTGGCAATCCTCTCCCTGACGCTAGTGATAGCAATCCTCGCGTATCCCAAGCAGACCGATGCCAAGAGGCTGCTCGCCTACTCAACGATAGCAGAGTGTGCCATCATGTATGCCGGAGTTGCAACTGCAGTCCTCGGCCACCCCGTTGGGATTAAAATCGCGCTGTTCCAGCTCATGAACCACGCCTACCTCAAGGGCCTCGCGTTCCTCACCGCGGGAGCCTTCACATACTACTACGGCACCCTGGACATGACGAAGATAAGGGGTCTCAAGGAGACCCCAATACTTGCATACGGCTGGGCTATAGGGCTCCTCGGGCTCGCGGGACTGCCGCCGTTTGGCATTTTCTTCAGCAAGCTCTACCTCTTCCTCAACGCCGGCCCGATGTACAGCTCCCCGCTTGGAGCACTGCTGCTGACCCTGATCCTAGTGGACTCAGTCATACTGCTGGCGGTCGGTCTCAGGAGCATCAACATGATGGTATTCAGCGATGGAGAGGGGAAGAAAGTTGATGGCATCGTAAAGGGCGCACTGACCGGGCTGATACTCCTCTCCCTGGTCTCGGCATACATTGGGTACTTCGCCCTGGGGGTGATGTGAATGCTGTTCGCAGTCCTGTTCACCATCGCGATCATAATAGGACTTCTCAGGCGAGAACAGGTAAAGGCAGTGGGGTTGCTGTCAGCCTTGGCCTCATTGACCCTGATAGTCGGGGCCTTCAACGGCATCAATGTTACTTACTCCATCTTTGGGCTTGAGTTCACCTTCATGACCGACACCCTGTCAAGGTTCTTCTGCATACTCGTGGGAATCTCGGGTTTCGCTGTCTCGATCTACACCACTGAGTACATGGAGCCGAGGCACCTGAACCTCGCCGCTTATCCAGCTTTCATACTCTCAATGGCGCTCATAGTGATCAGCAGGGACTTCCTCGGGTTCATAATATTCTGGGAGCTCATGACAATAGCCTCTTACATCCTGATAGTCACATACTACGACAGCCCCGAGACCAAGAGAGCTAGCCTCATCTACTTCGTCGCAATGCACGCCTTCAACACGGCACCGCTCCTGCTGGCCATAGGTGCCATCTACAGTAATTTCGGAACACTCAGCTTCTCCGCCTTGCAGGGGGCCTACGTGCCGACCTGGGTAATTTGGGCCTTCCTCATCGGCTTCATGTCAAAGGCGGGCATATTCCCCATACACTTCTGGCTCCCGGAGGCACACCCTGTCGCTCCAAGCAACGTGTCCGCACTCCTGAGTGGTACGATGCTGAAGATGGCCATCTACGGCATGATAAGGGTCATCGAGCTGTTCCCGGGAAGTGAGGCAATCGCTAGGACGATGGTCGTGCTTGCAGTCCTCACAATAGCGGTTGGAGCGATAATGGCCCTTGTTCAGAAGGACATAAAGAGGCTCATGGCATATTCGAGTGTGGACAACATGGGCTATCTGTTCCTGGCGCTCGGAGCCTATATAATGCTGGACGGGACCCTTAAGAAAATCGCGTTCCTTGCATTACTGCTCCACGCCTTCAACCATCTTGTCTTTAAGAACTTACTCTTCATGCTTTCGGGCAACGTGCTCCACGCAACTGGTAGAAAAGACCTTGAGCTGAGGGGCCTTGGAAAGAAAATGCCATTCACCGCGGCAATGATGGTCGTGGGAATCCTCTCGGTGTCCGCGGTTCCGCCGTTAAACGGCTTCATAAGCAAGTGGCTGATATACCAGGCGACGTTCCTGTCAAAAGACCCCCTGCTGGTCGGGGGAGGGGTTGTAAGCCTGTTTGCAAGTGCACTAACTCTAGCAGCATACATCAAGATATACCGTATCTTCGGGGGAGAACCCAACGTTGAGGCCCACGAGGCAGCCCCGCTCATGCTCGCGGGGGAATCCATTCTGGCTTTCCTGTGTGTGGCCGCGGGAATATTCCCCGGTGTGATAGCCGGGCTGTTAGACGTCGAGGTCGGAAACCCGTGGCTGATTTCGCTTGGTGGAGCGACCTTTAACGCACTGCTCTTTGCAGGAGTACTGCTCTCTATCATACTCGCAGTGGCAATAGCCTTGCCTACAAAGAAGAATCTGGACACTCCATGGACTACGGGCGAGCCGGCTGAGAAGTTTGAGCAGAGGCCCGAGCACATGTTCGCCCCGGTATCAAGGTGGGGCGAGAAACTCGGTATCATCGGCAGGAAGATTGAGAAGAAGCTCTCAGCCTTCGAAAGGTGGTACTCCTCTAGGGACATGGGATACCTCGACGAGATGGTGTTCATGCCGGTAATCCGACTGATGGCAGGGACTTCCTACGTGATAAGGGAGCTGTCCAAGAACCTGAACGCTCTGCTCGCGGTGACGTTCCTGGTGCTGTTTACGATAATCCTGACGATGGCCGTACTAGTGGGGGTGATCTGATATGGAGATCATCGGGGCAATCATTGCTCCATTTTTACCACCACTGCTGGATGGCGTTGCGAGAAAAGTGAAGGCGATGATACAGAACAGGGTAGGGCCCTCAATCCTCCAGACGTGGTACGACATAATCACGCTCCTCTCAATGGACTCAATACTCCCCACGTCCTCGCTCGCATTTAGACTGGCTCCCTACGTCGCACTCGCGAGCGCACTCTGCATGGCCCTCATGCTGCCCTACGGGTCAGACGCGATAATAAACTTCGGAGGGGACTTGATAGCGTTCATATACGTCTTCACCCTGTTTTCCGCGGCTTTGGTATTTGGAGCCCTGAGCGTGGACAATTCGTACTCCCACGCGGGAGCTAACAGGGAGTTAACGCTCTCGCTGGTATTCAAGCCTCTCTTCGCGATTACGATAGGCATATTCGCCCTCAAGACTGGCTCGCTAAGCATAACTGAGATTGCCCGCTCAATCTCCCTGAGCCCCTCAATCATCGGAGCCTACCTGCTGCTCCTCTACGTTACCTACGTGGAGTCGGGCTTCATACCCTATGACATTGCCGAAGCTGAGACGGAAATCCTAGAAGGTCCCCTCACAGAGTACAGCGGCAGGCTTCTCGGTCTGTTCAAGTGGGCACTCCAAATAAAGAGGTTCGCGATGATATGGCTGTTCGCGTCTTTCGTGGCCCTTCCTGTGGCAAAAGGCGCCGCCGCATTTGCCCTCCAGCTACTGGTATTCCTGCTCACTTACCTGCTGATGGTGACCTACGAGTCCCTGAACGCCCGCCACAGGCTCGACCAGGCAACGAAACAGGGAGTCAAGGGCATCATTATCGGTGTGATAATCATGATAATCGCATGGCTGGGATGGTGAGACTATGATAAGAGAGTTTGAAGAAAAATTTGGCTCGACGCTTGAGAAAAAGGTCATCGCAAAGAACAAAGTACTTTACACGCTGATGGTGAGGAGAGAGGACTTTCCCAACATAATCAACTACATCCTCAGCAGGCCGAACACAAGACTCTTCACAATGGTCGGAATGGATGAGAGGAACACCGAAGAGGCCTTCAGTGTGACCTACTGGTTCCTTGACTGGAAGGACAACGAAGTCATTGGGATAAGGCTCTACGTCCCCGAAGATGAACCCTACTTCCCCAGCGTGGGAGCTTTTCACAAGGGAGCAATATGGTTCGAGAGGGAAGTTCAGGACTTGCTGGGCCTTAAGGCGGAGGGGCTTCCAGACCCAAGAAGGCTGGTACTCCCTGACGACTGGCCAGAAGGAGTTTACCCGTTGAGGGAGGACTTTCAGTACTGCCACTCCCCAGCTGGAACGAAGAGCTACCCCTACAGGGAGCCGCCCGAAGATTCTACGGTGCACCCGATGGGGCCGTACCACGTCGCACTGGACGAGCCGGCGCACTTCAGGCTCTTTGTGAAGGGTGAGGAAATCGTTGACGTGGACTATCGCGGCTTCTACTCCCACAGGGGCATAGAAAAGCTCGCAAGGGGAAGGCTAAACTACAACCAGATAGTATTCATCGCGGAGAGGATATGCGGTATATGCGGATTCGCTCACTCCGTAGCGTACGCCCAGGCCGTCGAGGAGGCGGCCGGAATTGAAGTGCCGGACAGGGCGAGGTACATCAGAACGATACTCCTTGAGATTGAGAGGCTGCACTCCCACCTCCTCTGGCTGGGCGTTGCGGCTCATTTAACCGGCTTTGATACAGCATTTATGCGCTCGTGGGAGATTAGGGAGCAGGTCATGGAGCTCGCCGAGAGGCTCACCGGCAACAGGAAGACGTACGGCCTTGTTCTCGTTGGCGGAGTCAGGAGAGACCTCCTGGACTACAGGAAGTCCCTGATTCTTGAGACGCTTAAGAACCTGAAGAGAGAGTTCGACGAGCTCGTTGACATGCTCGTATCAACGAAGAGCTTCGTAAAGAGATGTGAGGGCATCGGTGTGCTCCCGAAGGAGAAAGCAAGGGAGTGGGACACCGCTGGCCCACTGGCGAGGGCTTCTGGAATTGACTACGACACGAGAAAGGGCCTCCCGTACGCGGCATACGATGAGCTGAGCTTTGACGTCCCCGTCTACAAGGACGGAGACGTTCTGGCAAGGGCACTCGTGAGGATTGACGAAGTGAAGGAGAGCATCTCCTTGCTGGAACAGGCCATTGACACTATTCCAGGCGGACCCGTGATGGCGGAGTTCAACGAAATCCCAAGCTGGAAGGAGGGCATATCAGCCGTTGAAGCCCCAAGAGGCGAGAATACCCACTACGTAATGACCGGAGAGGTTAACAGAATCTATAGGTGGAGGGTGAAGGCGCCGACGTACAACAACCTCCAGGCGGTTCCGGACATGCTGAGGGGCTACACAATAGCCGATGCTCCGCTGATAGTAGCCTCGATAGACCCCTGCTACTCATGTACCGAGAGGGTTCAGGTCGTTGACGTGAAGTCAGGAAAGACAAAGGTAATCTCACTGGGCGGAGGGATAGGGACATGCCCGTGACAAAGTACTATCCCTTCGAGCCGGAGCAGGCTCCGCCTGAGTACAGGGGAATCCCGGAGATAGACCCCCGCCTGTGCGTGGGATGCGGCGCATGTGTGAACGCATGTCCCCCTGACGCGCTGATCAAGATAGACGACTACGAGAAGGGGACGAGAAAGATAGTACTCGACATCGGCAGGTGCATAAGGTGCGCGAGGTGTGAGGAGGTCTGTCCAACCGGGGCTATAAGACTAACGCAGGAGTTCGAAGCGGCGAGCGACGACAGAAGCTCTCACGTGGAGGTAATAGAGCTGAGGCTCGCAAAGTGCAGGGGCTGTGGAAAGTACACCGACTACACCGAGAGACAGCTCCAGAAAGTCCTCTCAATGATACCCCCAGGCATCGTTGAGTTCGACAGGGTGAGAGAGAAGCTCCCGCTCTGCAGGAAATGTAAAAGGCTCCTAACGGTTGTTAACGCCACAAAGTTCGAGGAGGAGATGAGAGAATGAAGCTCAGATCCGTTTGGGTCTTTCACCTCAACACCGGGGCGTGCAACGGGTGCGACATAGAGATACTCGACGTCCTCACCCCCTACTACGACGTCGAAAGGCTTGGTGTCAAGCTCGTCTCAACTCCTAGACACGCTCACGCCTTACTGGTCACCGGACCTCTAACGAGGCAGTCATACTACTCCGCTAAGAGGGCCTACGAGGCAATGCCCCCCAAGCCGAGGATAGTCATCGCCATAGGCACCTGTGCCTGTAGCGGCGGAATCTTCTACAACAGTTACGCCGTGAGGCGGGAGTCCGAAAGGCTCGGACTGGAGTACCCGAGGGCAGGAGGAACTTCTGAGTTCCTACCTGTGGACGTGTATATTCCGGGGTGCCCACCAAGGCCGGAGGAGATACTCTACGGGCTTGCACTCCTGCTCGGGGTTGCCGAGAGGAAGCTCTCCCCGCGCCACTACACAGAGGAAGAGTTCACCCTCCCGCGTACCCAGTTCAAGGCATGGGTTGAGGTAATCCTCAAGGCGAGGATCAGGAAGGAGCTCGGCTACTTCGACGGCTACAGGCTCCTTGAGAGGTTCATGGATCTCGTGGACGCTGCAGAGACGCCGGAAGCCCTCAAGAGGCTTGTCGAAGAAGAGAAACTCAAAGAAAAGGACAGCCGGCTCAGGTACGGGCTGGATAAGCTCTATGAGTACTACCTAGAGGTGGTGAGGACGTATGAAGACATACTTGGTCAGAAAAGGAGAGTATTTAGAGTTCAAAAATGACGTCGCACGGGTGCTCGATCACTTCGAGTCCAACTTTTCAACCGAGGAAATCGTCGGAGAGGTTAGCGAGAGGAGTGCAAAGCTGGTCGAAAAGGGTGTGACAGATATAGATGCCTACCCGGAGGAGGATAAGGAGACGATAGCCAGACTGCTTCCCGAGATAGAAAAGGGTCTCATAGCCGTGAGGAGGGTCTTTAGATGATTGAGACGGCAATTTACGTGCTGTTTGCGGTTTACGGGCTCTCAGGTGTGCTCTATTTCATCAGACTGCTCAGGGGACCAACCGTGGTAGACTCAATCCTCGCCGCGGACTGTGTGTCCCTCGATGTCGCGCTGATAGCGTTGCTCCTGTCAATCTACTACAAGAACTCGTTCCTGGCAGTCGGGGCACTATTCCTGGTGCTCTGGGCGTTTATCCTAGACGTGTTCGCAGCCAAGTACCTCACGAGAGAGGAGGTGGGAACTTGATACTCACAGTCATCGGGCTTATACTCCTCGCTATAGGAGCAGTCTGTGACCTCCTCGGTGCGATAGGAATGCACAGGTTTAACACGTTCTACCTTAGACTGCACGCCGCGACCGTGGGCACCGTCGGAGGAAAGTTCTACCCGCTCCTCGGAGTTGCGTTTATAGCAGCGGAGCAGGGCCTGTGGCCCGTTGTCGGAATCTCGGTACTTGCGGCGCTCCTTGTCCTGGTCACGACCCCCGTGGGAAGCCATGCACTTGCATACGCCGCGAGCAAAGCCAAGATAGTGGAGATGGAGCTTGATGAGTTCAGGGGGGAGAAAGATGTTTGAGCTGGCGGCAATTTTCCTCTTGTGCGCAGTGGCCCTCAGCTACCTCATAGTCACAGAGACAGACCTGCTGAAGGCCATCGCTTATTCTGGCGTCTTCGGGGGACTCATACTGCTGACGCTGTATGTTCTGATGGCCCCCGACGTAATCCTCGCGTACGTTGCGATAGCTGTGGGACTCTCCACCGGCCTTATGGTGTTCGTGGTAAGCAAAACGACGAGACACGAGGTGGTCTGAAGTGAGGAAGTTCATCACACTCTCCCTCATCATGCTGGCGGTCATAGCGGGGGCATACTACCTCTCCCCACACCTGGTCCCCAAGACGGAGCTAAACGCACTTGGCGAGTTTTACCTTAGAAACAGCTACTTCGGGGAGTACTCTGCCGGTTCACCTGAAGTTGTGACCGCGATCCTCTGGGATTACAGAGGGCTTGACACATACTTTGAGACCGCCGTCCTGTTCATGGCAATAATCGGTGCGGTATCAATCTTTAGGAACATGCCCAACGTGAGCTTCCACCCCTACGGCTTCACTGACATCACAAAAACAGGAGTGAAGATAGTTGGCTTAATCACGTTCGTAGCAGCTGCCACAACCGCATTCCACGGCCACATAACACCCGGAGGTGGTTTCCAGGGCGGTTCAATGCTCGCTGTGGTGCCCCTGCTGGTAATAGTTGCATTCTCTAAGAAGGCACTTGAGAAAGCAGGGCTTACCAAGGAGAGGGCCCTCGTCATAAGAACGATAGGCCTCCTCACAATAGCCATCGTTGCGTTCTACCCCCTCCTTGTGGGGGGATACTTCATGCAAAACCTGCCGGTGTACCCGAAGGAGCTCTACGGAATGCTTGTCAGCGGAAGCCTGTCCCTCTTCAATATGGCGGAGTTCTTAGCAGTCGGAGCAGGGTTCACGATAATATTCTTACTTCTTTCAAACCCAGAAGGAGGGAGCGAAGCATGACGTTTGCCCTTGCGTTGATAGTGAGCAGCATAGTCGCGATCATCATAATCTCGCTGTACGGCATAGCGGTGAGACCAAACCTAGTGAAGAAGATAATCTGCCTGGGCATATTCTCCGACATCATCAACGTGGCGGTCATACTGCTTGGCTACCGCGCCGTCGAGAGACCCCTCCCACCAGTGCTTACTGACTACTCACAGAAGGGCGTTGAGGAGCTCGTCAAGGGGGCAGTGGATCCACTTCCGCAGGCCCTCACCATTACCGCAATAGTCATCGGGCTTGCAATAACCGTGCTCATGGCCTATGGCGCAATCCACATCCAGAGGAAGTACGGCACTGTGGACGTTAGAAAGCTCGCGAGGTGGGAGGAATGAGGTTCCTGCCGGTGATGTTGCTCGCGTTCATACTGTACATCATAATAACGGGCTCGGCCACTCCATACGACATTGTAACGGGGGTAATAACAGCTCTCGTCGCAGGCCTGCTCTTCGGCAGATACCTAGTGAAAAACCCCAAGAAAGCCCTCAACCCGGCAAGATGGGTCGCCATGGTGGTCTACTTCATCAAGTACATTACGGTAATCGAGCTCAGGGCCCACTTGGATGTCATAAAGCGCATAATCTTCGGCGATACGAACCCGGGCATCATTAAGGTTCCCATTACCGTGAAGGACGAGTACGCTAGGTTTCTGGTCGCCAACTCAATAACGAACACCCCAGGCACCGTAACGGTGTACATGGACGAGAAATACGCTTACGTCAACTGGATAGACGTGAAGACGAGAGACCCGGACGAGGCCAGGAAGGAAATCCTTGAGGAGTTCGAAAAACATGCAAAGAGGATTTTTGAGGGGTGATCCAGATGGACGCACTGATACTCCCCACGATTCCAATGGCGTTTGCATTCGCGCTCCCCGTATTATCCCAGCTACTTAAGGGCAACAAGAAGTTCGTCAACGCCTACGCCATGATAGTCACGGGGCTAACGTTCGTGCTGAGCCTTGACGTCTTCAGGGCAGCGTACTCCTCAGAAAAGCCGCTGATCTACACCTTCGGTGGGTGGAAGACCCCGATAGGCATAATATATGAGGTAGACAAGTTCGGGGCACTGCTCGCCCTCACGACGTCGTTCCTCATGTTCATAATAACGTTCTACTCGATCAGGTACCTTGAGCACGAGACCGGCGTCGAGTGGTACTACACACTCTACCTCGGGCTTGAGGCGGGACTCCTAGGAATATTCCTCACTGGGGACGCGTTCAACCTCTTCGTAATGCTCGAGGTCACCGCAGTCGCTGCCTATGGGCTTGTGATGTTCTACACGGAGGAAGGCTACCCAGCATACTCCGGTGTTAGGTACGCCATCATAAGCTCCATCGGAACGACCTTCTATTTCCTAGCGCTTGGCGTGCTCTACTACGGCTTCGGCACGGTGAATTTTGCAGATCTTGCAGCGAAGGCAAGGGGCTACCCGTTCCCGGTGTCAGAGGCCGCTGGCAACCTCCTGACGGTGTTCGCCCTCGCAATGGCACTCATAACGTGGGCATTCACCATAAAGTCGGCAATCATGCCCAATCACTTCTGGCTTCCGGGGGCACACTCCTCAGCACCGTCCCCGATATCGGCAGTCTTGAGTGGCCTTGTAGTTAATGCAGGAATTTACGGTTTGGCAAGGTTCATATGGCTGTTCACGGGAATTTCAGAATTCGAAAACGCTGTGAGAGTTGTTTCGACGGTGCTGATAGGACTTGGTGCGGTATCGGCACTGCTGGCTTCCTTAGCAATGACCGCACACGACGACGTCAAGAGGATCGTCGCCTACTCAACAATCCTCCACATGGGATACCTCGCAATGGCGGTCGGCCTGAGGACTGAACTCGGAACCAAGGCGGTGGTCTTCCACATGCTCAACCACTCAATGGGTAAGGCGCTCCTCTTCCTTGCCGTTGGCGTCTTCATCCACGAAGCTGGAAGCAGAAAACTCCAAGATCTCGCTGGACTCGGCAAGAAGATGCCCCTCACCACGGTAAGCCTCGCCATAGCGACGATATCCCTCGTCGGCCTTCCACCGACCAACGTGTTCTTCAGCAAGCTCGTGCTCTACTATGCCTACCTGGAGAAGAGCGTGGCCCTGGTAGTTGTCCTTGTGCTCTCAAGCGTCTTTGCCCTCGTGAGCTACATGAAGATGCTCTACTGGCTCTGGATCAAGAAGACAGAGAACAACACCGAGGTGAAAGAACCCAAGAGCATGGTGGCAGTGCTACTGTTGCTCGCCGTGCTGTGCCTTGCGATTGGAATCCTCTCGCCGCTGATAATCGAAAAAGTAATTGACCCTGCTACAGTACAGGCCCTCGACGTTGAGGGATACATACAGGCAGCCATAAATGTCCTAGGAGGGAAGTGAAATGCCCCTTGAACTCCTGAAAAGGCACTACGGAGACAATCTACTTGCGGTTGCCCAAGTAAGGGATACCCTGCTGGTAATACTCAAGGAGGGAGACAAGGTCGAACTGCTGGCCGATGCAGCTGAAAGCATTTTCGAACCCCTTGCTGAGAAGGGTTACGATGTAATGCTGTGGCTTTCGGACTCAATCGACACCCTCCATCCTGAAGTGTTTGGGGATATGGACGACTTTCGTGTTTTGTATGACCCCGAGGACTTCCTCTCACCCCATCTTTCGAAGTTATTGGAGATGAAAGGAGCCCTTCCAACGCTCAAAAACCTTGACAAGATGCTGATTAAGGAGGTGGTAGAATGAACGGAATGAGATTTGCATTCTTGTGTAGAGAAAAACCAAACCCCACTGGCAAAAAAGTAGCAATAATCGGCGCAGGGCCGGCAGGCCTCAGTGCCGCGGGCTACTTGGTCTGCCACGGCCACGAAGTTCATGTTTACGATAAACTTCCAGAACCTGGAGGATTAATGCTCTTTGGAATCCCCGAGTTTAGAATTCCAATCTACCGCGTCAGGGAAGGATATAAAGAGCTCGAAAACGTGTTCGAAGTCAAATTTTACCCGAACACCAAGGTAAGCTTTGAGGAAGGGGAAGAAGAGGGAGACGATTTCGTCAAGAACGTCGTGAACTTTGACGAGCTCGTCCAGAACTATGATGCAGTTTTAATCGCAACAGGAACATGGAAATCCTCAATTCCAAACATAGAAGGAGTTGAGCTAGAAGGAGTTTACCCAGCACTTGGATATCTGTTCAGGATAAAAAGCGCCAAGCTCGGCCACCTGAGCTGGGATGAAGTCGTTCCAGTAGAAGGGAAGAGAGTGATGGTTATTGGAGCAGGTCACACGGCCGTTGATGCGGCAATGGAAAGCCTGCTCCTTGGTGCAGAAAAGGTCTACATGAGCTACAGGAGGACAATAAAAGAAGCCCCTGCCGGAGCATACGAGATTAACCTCCTCCAGAAGAGGGGTGTTAAGTGGCTTGAGCTGACCGTTCCGGTCCGCATAATAGGAGAGAACGGCAAAGTCAGGGCCATTGAACTCCAAAAGTGCAAACTGAGCGAGCCTGACGAGACTGGAAGGAGGAGGCCCATACCAATTGAGGGCTCGAACTTCCAGATAGACGTTGACTACGTAATCTTTGCCGTTGGTCAGAGCCCAACCCCACCCAAGGGAGCAGAGATTGCCATTGACAATAAGGGCAGGATACTAGTGGACTCACGGCACATGACAAGCATAGAGGGAGTTTTCGCCGCCGGTGATGTTGTTACTGGCCCCTCAAAGGTAGGAAGAGCCGTTTTGGACGGTCTTTTGGCGGCTGAAAGCATGCACCACTGGCTTATGGAGGTGAGAAAATGAGGAGGATACTCCACGTTGACTACAGCCTCTGTATCGGGTGTGAGACGTGCCAAGGAGTCTGTGAGTTCCTTCACCATGGGAAACCAAACATAAAAATCTATTACACCATGAGCGGCCTTCCAATCCCGATAAACTGCCGCCACTGTGAAAAGGCTCCGTGTATGGAGATATGTCCCGTTGGTGCAATCTCAAGGGACCACGATGGCGCTGTAATAGTGGATCCCCAGAGGTGCATTGGATGTTTCATGTGCCTTGCGGTGTGTCCGTTTGGTGTCCCAAGCTTCAACGTGGAAGTGAGAGCCATTACAAAGTGCGACATGTGTGCGGACAGGCGTGAGCTTGGCATGGAGCCGGCCTGTAAGGAGATGTGCCCGGCGGAGGCGATATTCTTCGGAAAGCCAGAGGAAGTCGAGGATAGGGTCAGAAGGAGGACTGCGGAGAAGATAGCGAGGGAGAGGATTTCGTCAGAGTCTTTCGAGAGCTTTGGACAGATGCTTTAATTTCTCTTTTTATTTTCTGATCTTTTCTCTTGCACCAGTATCAATAAGCTCAAAAGGTACATCCCAGAAATTGAATAAAACGCCACTTCATAACCCATCCTATCTATTAAAATTCCAATGAAATATGGGCCAGCAGTCGCTCCCAAAAAGCCCATCATATTCACGAACCCCATAACCGTGCCAAGATTCTCCTCACTCGCATGCTCACTTGTATAGGCGGTAACTATCGGACCAACGGAGTAGAAAAACAACCCCAATAACAAAACCAATACGGGATAAGCGGTTTTTACCAACAGGAAAGACAACAAGGCATTGAACATAAGAACAAAGAAGAGGCTGGTTTTCCCAACCCTATCATACACGTTCCCTCCAGCAATAGAGCCAAACACCCCCACTATTGAAAGAAGCGAAAAGTAAAGAGAAGCTTCTTCTACACTTCTGCCTTTGTTTACAAAGAAGTCTGGAAGGAAGGTTAGTATCCCAAAAAAGGCAGCCAAGACTATGAAGTTCATAATGCTGAGCCCAAACACGTTCTTGGGTATAGCGAACTTCGGTTTTTCAACCCGTCTTACTTCTCCCTTGATTATCAGCATAAGCGCTAGTCCAACTGTTAAGCTCATAAGCGAGAGAACTAAAAATGAATACCTCCACTCCAAGGCTAAGGCTATTGGAACAACAATTGCTGGAGCAATGGCACTTCCTATTGGAGGCCCAACCATAAAAACACCCAATGCGGAACCTTTTTTCTCCTTGTAAATCTCACTTATAAGAGCCGTCGCCGGAGCATAGTAGAAACCAGCAAAAATCCCGTAAAGGGCCCTAATCCCAATAAGATGCCAGTATTGGCGGGCAAAGATAATCAAGGAACTTGCTAATGAATACCCAACGATGCTGATAACTACGAGCTTTTTTCTTCCGAGCCTGTCTCCAAAATAACCGGCCGGGACTTGGATTAAAGCGTATGGAAGGAGAAGGGATGTCATTAGAAGTCCAGCCTGAGCGTTTGTTATGGCTAACTCTTCTTTGATTAGTGGAATAAGGGGAGGAATAGCCATTCTGTGAGCATAATTAAATATCCATCCAAGAGAGAGCAGGAGGAGAAGTTTTTTCTGCATATGATCGAGGAAGAAGCAAGTATTTAAAAAACTTATTCAAAACAGTTAGATATAAAAAGAGTGAGGTATAGGGCTGATTGAGAGCCATGGTGAGCAAACTTCTTGCACTTGAAATCTATCCAAAGCTGAAGGATTTGGATTTCAGGGTACTCAGAGGGGTAGAGCTTAATATGCGCCATTACGAGTGGGTACCCCTTGAGGTAGTGGCAAAATTTTCCAGAGTGGACATTGAGACGGCTTCTTATCGTCTGGGGAAGCTCGATAACTGGGGACTCGTGAGAAGGAGAAGCGATATGGGGTATATAGGTTATCAGCTCACTATACATGGATACGATGCTCTGGCAATAAGAACATTCGCCCAAAAGGGGATAATCAAGGCAATAAGCCAGACACAGATCGGGGTAGGGAAAGAAGCGGACGTTTATGTTGGAATAACCCCCAATGAAGAAAAAGTGGCCGTTAAATTTAATCGGATAGGAAGAACGAGCTTCACAAGGATAAAGCTCTACCGGCCAGATTTTGTTAACAAAAGGCACATCTCGTGGCTCTACGTTTCAAGACTCGTTGCCCAAAGGGAGTACGAAGCCCTTCAGCTCTTGAGCCCAATAGCCAAAGTTCCCAAACCTATTGCCTGGAACAGACATGCGATTGTTATGGAGTTTATAGAAGGGGTCGAACTTGTAGAGCTTGCAGACACGGATTTGACAAAAGAAGAAGCATCGGAGATACTGGATAAAGTTCTGGAGGAGTATAAGAAGATAGTCGAATTTGGGATAATTCACTCCGACATGAGTCTTTACAACATAGTCCTTAGGAATGACGGAGACATACTAATAATAGACTGGCCTCAATACGTAACAACGGCTTTTCCAGATGCCAAGTACTACCTGGAGAGAGACCTTAGAGTCCTCTTGAACTCATTTAAACGAAAATGGCAGGTAGAAAAAGACTGGGATGAAATTTGGAGAGAATTTGAAGAAGCATTTAAAAAGAGTCTAAGAGAGGCATGAGCATGGCAGAGGAAGGATTTATTGTATCTCTCCTGAAGGAGGCGCAAGGGGCATTAAATGAGCGAAAAATTGAAGTTGCAAAAAGGAAATTCGAAGAAGTTATGCATTTCTCAAAAGACTCCCATCCATGGATTTATTTTAAAGCCTGTTTTGGTTTGGTCGAAGCCTTTATGGAGGAGGGCAGCTACGCCAGTGCTTTAAAATACTCAGTTGAGGCCCTTTTGAATGCTCCAGATGAAGAGATTTTTTCACTTGGGCTGTTCTTTAAATGGTTAAAAGCGTAAAGTTTATATATTTTTGTGTCATTGTTTGTAATAAGGGTGTGCAGTATGAAGCTTTATAGGACGGGAAAAGCGGCACAGCTCCTTGGCATTAGCAAGCCAACATTAATCAGGAAAATCAAGACGGAAGAGATTAAAGCATACAGGGTCGGAAAAGAATACAGAATTCCAGAAAGCGAGATTAAAAGACTCCTCGAAGGCAAAACCCCCGACAAGGTTGTAATTTACGCCAGAGTATCAAGCAGAGACCAGAAAG
>Ga0208664_100084_pt1 | contig 38021 bp, 38 predicted proteins | sample Wag42014_10_20_FD_187332 | JGI IMG/M metagenome (GOLD analysis project Ga0208664, IMG submission 187332) | Deep subsurface shale carbon reservoir microbial communities from Ohio, USA - Utica-2 Time Series 2014_10_20 (SPAdes) (version 2) ... | reverse complement strand
TCGATTAGATTGAAATGAAACTCAGGCTGGGTCTCAACGGGTGGTAAATTTATCAAAGAATTTCAGGAGAAGATGGAAAAGTACTTAAATGTAGAGCGGGCAGTAGCAGTAAATCCAGTTACCTATATGGGAGCAGAACCTGTATTTATGGACTGTGGAGATGATATCAACATCGATCCAGATAAATTAGAATCATTTTTAGATAATGAGTGTAAAATGGTTGATGCTAAGGTAATTAATAAAAAAACAGATAAAGAAATTGAAGAAAATAGAGATATTCTTGCTCCGGTATTAGAAAAAATAGCTCTTTTGGTCGGGAATACTACTTTGCAATTTTCAGTGATTTTACTATACAATAAATAAAAAATTTTTACTTTTAAACTAAAATAAGATATAATATTAGTATAATAGTAAAAGAGGTGGTTCGATGAATTATCGTCAAAAATTAAATAATTTAATCGAAAAAAATGACGGCCTTGTTTTAACTAAAGAATTGAAAGAAAAAAATATCCCTCGAGAATATTTGTCTATTTTTTTAGAAGAAGATAAGTTGGAGAGAATCAAAAGAGGAGTTTATACAACTCCTGCTACTTTTATTGATGAGATGTATATCATCCAGCAAAAAAATACCAGATTGATTTATTCACATGAAACAGTTCTTTATCTGCATGATTTAAGTGATAGAGATCCTTTAGAATATACAGCAACTGTTCCTTATGGTTATCATAATCCTTATTTGAAGGATGAAAACATTAAAGTTCATACAGTAAAAAAAGAACTTCATTTATTAGGGGTTATGGAAAAGAAAACTATCTACGGCAGGAAAATTAAAGTATATAATAAAGAAAGAACTATCTGTGATATTTTAAAAGATCGTAATAACATGGACATTTCAACGGTGAATGAAGCTGTCAGAAAATATTTAACGGGGAAAGATAAAGATTTACATTTGCTTTTGGATTACGGCGATAAATTAAAAATCAGTAGTATCTTAAGAAAATATTTGGAGATGTTTGTATGAAAAATTTAATGCAACTAAAAGATTTAATTAAGAATTTGACCAAAGAAAAAAATATTAATAGTCAGGTGCTTTTAAGAAATTACATGATGCAGCGATTATTATTAAAAATTGCAAATTCTGATTATAAGAATAACTTTATCCTTAAAGGTGGTATGTTAGTTGCGGATTTAGTGGGGATTGAATCAAGAAGTACAGTAGATATGGATCTTACTATAAAATCTTTTAGCCTAACCAGAGAAAATATCACAGAAGTTTTTGCAGAAATATTTTTAACAGAAACTGAAGATGGGATTGAATTTAAATTAAAGAAGATAGAGAAAATAAGAGAGGAATCTGAATATAAGGGGTTTAGGCTATCTATATTAGCATTAATGGGTAAAGCTAAAATACCTTTAAAAATAGACTTAACAACAGGAGATAAACTGACACCATCTGAAATTAATTATAGATATTAATACCAGTATTGATCAGCAGGAGTATACTGGTTGGACTCAGCTAGACATTTTGATCTGGGATGAAGCAGAAAAAAATAATTATCCTTTTACTTTGAGTATGCAAATACTTGTATTGGAGTAAACATTGATAATAAACTTGATTTAAGATATAAAAATAACAGAAAGAGAAAATGTAATTAGTTGGTCAATTTTTTTATTTAGTATTAAAAAAGTAATGAGGTATATTATAATAGCAAAGGGGGAATTGGGATGGCCACATCATCTTTTAATAAGGATTTCACCTTGAATACAAAGAAGGCTGTGGAGTCATTCGAGAGAATTATTTCCACTCCTAAAAAAGGTATTAAAATCGATAGAAATCTGGTATCAGCTGAAAAAGAGCGGCGAGGTAAGCAGAAATTAAAACAAATATTATCTCGCTAAAACGACTAATAGAAATAAGTGATGAGCTTAAAGCTCAAGAACTTATTTCTATTTTTGTTTGTGAAAAAGATAAAGATATTGAATATTTTTTAAAAAACAGAGCGATTCTATTTGAAAAGTTAGGAAAAAGCAGAACTTTTTTATTTTAATTCAACAAAGTACTCAACTGATAGAATTGAACTCTACAGTTATTACTATCTTGATCCGGGAGTTATTAGTCCTGAAGATATTCTCTGAACTATGAAGCTGGATATAAAAAATGATTTTAGTTCAATGTCTATGCTTCAGGATTTTGCCAGTAATTATGAGTTGAAAAATGAAAAACAGACTCAGGAATTTGTGAGATGGCAGAAATGATCCCTGCCCCTGTGGTAGTGGCAAAAAATATAAGAAGTACTGTCTGGCTAAAGAAAATTAATAGATATTATTTGCTAATCACCATAATTTTAAGATATAATATGATATATGGAGAATACGAAGATAGGAGGGTAGAAAAAATGCCCGAATCTGAAATTTTAGATAGGATTCTAAATCGTATTGATCAATTGGATGATAAGTTTAGCGATAAGTTTAATCATCTTGATCATAGAATTGACAGGTTGGATGAAAGATTTAACGAGGTAGATGACCGACTTGACAAGGTAGATGACCGACTTGACAAGGTGGATGACCGATTTGATAAGGTGGATGACCGATTTGATAAGGTGGATGACCGACTTGATATGATTTATGATCAAACTATTCGTTTAACTCTGGGCCAGACCGCTTTAAAAATGGATATTAATGAGATTAAAAGTGTCTACAATTATCTTAATAATGAGGTGGCCAGAAATTCTAAGGATATTTATGTAATGAAAAATGAAAAAAATTAAATATAAGAGGTTAATAATATAGAATTAGGATTCTCACCAGATATATTCGAATTTATGATATGATTCCCTTATGGTAGACAGATTAAATAAAAAAAATCTGTTTATCATAAAGGGGATTTTTTTATGCAACATATTTTGAGATGACGCGGATAAGCTTTGAGAAATTAGTTTTTCTTAGCTAACTTTGTCGAATTGATTGAATAAAGGCAGAAATTGCAATATAATAGAACTAGCTGTTCACAGGGAGTAATTTATATTATCGGGAGTTGAGTTTAATGATTGAATTTTTATTAAAATTATACAAAAAGCCGCGTTTAATTATTATTGACCTTATCCTAGTTAATCTGGCAGTACTATTTTCCTTTATCCTCCGCTTTGATGAAAATTGGATGAGGTATTTTAGCATTGAATATCTACTTGCGATAACAGTTATTTCATTTTTTGTCTTATATTTTTCATCACTTTATAACAAGATGTGGCAGTATGCCAGCATGTCAGAGCTTTATTCCATCTTTAAAGCCACTATAACAATTAATACCTTATTTGTGATCTATATTTACTTTTTTAGAGTTGGCTTTCCCCGCAGTATTATTGCCATTAATTTAATGTCAGATATCTTTTTGCTGGGTGGAATGCGCTTTGGCTTAAGATTATTAAAGGATTATTTAAACCGTAATCAGAATAAAAAATCAAAAAGTAGAATTTTAATCATTGGTGCCGGTGATGCTGCAGAGATGGTTACAAGAGAGATTCAGAAACACCCTGAAATTGGTAAAAAAATAATTGGTCTGGTAGATGATGATCCTGATAAGCAGTCCTTAGAGATTCATGGAAATAAGGTTTTAGGTAAGAGTGAGAAAATTCCACAGCTGATTGAAGAATATTCTGTAGATGAAGTAATCATTGCAGTTCCTTCCGCTGAGGGTAAAACAATCAAAAGATTTTATGAACTGAGCAATAAAAAAGATGTAAAGGTAGAAATTGTGCCCGGGGTTTATGAAATTTTAAATGGAGATGTTTCTTTAAATCAGATTCGTGAGGTTAAGGTAGAAGACCTTTTAAGAAGAGACCAGGTTGATTTAATCTCTGATGAAATTTCTGCTTATTTAGAGGATAAAATTATTTTAGTCAGTGGTGGAGGCGGTTCAATTGGTTCAGAGATCTGCCGCCAGGCAGCAAAGTTTGACCCCAAAAAGATTATTATTTTAGATATCAATGAGAATACCACCTACTTTTTAGAAAGAGATTTAAAAAATGAATATCCGGATTTAGACCTGGTTTCGATCATCGGCAGCATCAGAGATAAAAATAAGCTGGAGAAGGTTTTTAGAGAATATTCTCCCGATGTAGTTTTCCATGCAGCTGCCCATAAACATGTGCCCTTAATGGAAACCAGTCCGGAAGAGGCGGTTAAGAATAATATCTTAGGAACCAGAAATTTAGCTGAAACTGCGGCTGAATTTGAAATAGACCGCTTTGTCCTGATTTCAACAGATAAAGCAGTTAACCCCACTAATGTGATGGGTGCTTCCAAAAGAGCAGCTGAAATGGTTGTCCAGACTATAAATAAGAAGTCTCAGACTAAATTTATGGCAGTCCGCTTTGGAAATGTTTTAGGCAGTCAGGGAAGTGTAATTCCTCTATTTAAAAAACAGATTGCTAATGGTGGACCACTGACAGTTACTCATAAGGATATAACCCGCTACTTTATGACTATTCCGGAGGCCTCACAGCTTGTGATTCAGGCAGGTGCCTTAGGTCAGGGAGGAGAGGTCTTTGTCCTTGATATGGGAGAGCCAGTTAAGATTATGGAGCTGGCAGAAGATTTGATTTCACTCTCAGGTTTAACTCTCGATGAAGATATAGATATTGATGTGATCGGACTCCGCCCTGGAGAAAAGCTTTACGAAGAGCTCTTATGTGATACCGAAGATAATATTGCTACTGAACACGAGCGAATTTTTATCAATAACTTAGAAGCTGTAGACCAGGAGTTTTTAAACAAACACCTTGCTAAATTAGAAGAACTGGCAGAAAAAGCTTCCGGATCAGAGATTATTTCTGCCCTTGTTGATCTCGTAAAAACCTATCAGCCCAGACGAGATAATGTTAAAAAGATAGATTTTAAAAAAGATAAAAAGAGTTCTTAGTTCTATGTACAGCTGCGGGTGCTTAGTGATTTGTGTATAATTTTGTCGAAATATCAAGGGAATGCTGAAGAATATTTAGAAACTCATTTAGAAGTATTATTTGCTAATTACTAGCAAAATACGATATAATATGAATATCTGGAGAATACGAAGAGGGGCAGGTGGGACAGATGTCTGAAGCTAAAATTTTAGAGACATTAGTTGATCGCTTTGACCAGCTGGAAAGAGGCTGGACAGCAAATTCGACCAAATTGATAAGCGTTTTGATAGGATTGAAAAGAAACTAGATAAACATGATCAGCAGTTTGAACAAATTGATAAACGTTTTGATCGGATTGAAAAGAAACTAGATAAACATGATCAGCGCTTTGATAAGTTGGTTAATATTCTTGAAGAGCAGAATATTGAGCTGTATAATATCAAATCAACACTTCAAAATCACAACAATCAATTTGATGAAATGGGATATACAATTAAAAAGATTCATAATCAAATTGCTCGCCTGAGTATTGGCCAGAGTGAATTAGATATGAAAATTGATAAACTTAAGAATTCAAAACTAGAAAAAAACGAAGAAAATATCAACAGTATGTAAAGATGCTTAAATATTAATGAATAAATATCAAACTAAAACATCAAGAGCAGTTCTCCTCTTTTTTGTAGAGGCTGCTCTTTTTTTAATTCTGAAGATCTGGCAGTTAAATGATTTCTGGCCCGGTTAGAAATTGAAGTTGATAAAACCAAAATATCTTGACATATTTTAATAACAATTATAGTATTAATATAGTAAAGTAGTTTCCCGAGAGCAGTAGAAAACCTTGAAATAGAGAATACTAAATAATTTTAGAAATAAATTAACAGAAGGAGAATTTTGTTATGGAAATTTCAGCACAGGGAAGATATGCACTCAGAGCCCTGGTCGATCTGGCAGTAAATGCTAAGGACTCTGCCCTTCCTTTAAGAGAAATCTCTGAGAGACAGAATATCTCAGAAAGATATTTAGAACAGATATTTGCCAGATTAAAAAAGGCAGATCTAATAAAAAGTGTGCGCGGAGCTCACGGTGGGTATTTATTGACTAGACCGCCAGAAGAAATCACTGTTAAAGATATCATGCAGGTAATAGAGGGTCGGCTGGCTCCAGAGGTTGAGCCAGAAAAACATTCGGAAGAAGAACTCTATCAACAGATGGCCCAGGAACTCTGGACCAAAATGGAATCAAACCTTTATCAGCTGCTGGAATCTATAACTCTGGCAGATTTAAAAGAAAGAACTTTGGAACTTAGAAAAGAAAATAATGAAGGTTATATGTACTATATTTAAAATAACTTGGTCTTTCTTAAAGAAGAAGCTTAACAGGCTTCTCTTTTTTTATGTTCATTTATGTTCACGCACCGGGTAGGTGAACATAAATGAACATTTCTTTGAACAATTTGTAAAATATCTTACATTTTTATTGACATAGGACTAAATATCCTGTATTATTATTTTTAAGTTAATACCGAATAAATTGATAGGGATTTTCATATTTAAAATTGAGAGGGTGAGATTAATGAGTGAGGCAGTGTTTAGAATACCTGAGACAATCAGGGAAGATACAGGAAAGTTCAAGAAAAATTTAAAGCAGTTTTTAGCAGGCGATTTATCGGCTGAACGGTTTAAGGGTTATCGGGTACCGATGGGAATCTACGGCCAGCGGGGTGACTTTAAAGAAGAAAAGTACATGGTCAGAGTTAGAATTCCCGGAGGTTTTTTGACAGAGAAGCAGTTTAGACTGCTGGCCGAGTTGAGTAGAGACTATGGTGCTGGCTATCTGCATTTTACCACCAGACAGGATATTCAGCTGCACCAGATTGAGATAGATGAGAGTGCAGAAGTTTTAGATAAACTTTTAAAGGCAGGACTGAGTCCGCGTGGTGGTGGAGGTAATACCGTTCGCAATATAATGAATTCTCCTACAGCAGGTGTTGATCCGGCAGGTAGATTTGATACAACTGCTCACTGTCTGGCCTTAAGTGAATATTTACTGGCAGATCGTTCTTCTTTTAATCTGCCCCGAAAGTACAAGATTGCATTTTCAGTTAGCCATCAGGACCAGGGGCTGGCAACAATTAATGACTTAGGTTTTATTGCCTCTCTTCAGGATGGCCGCAGGGGTTTTAAGGTTTATGCAGCTGGAGGAATGGGTAATCAGCCGGCAGTGGCTTTTAAGCTGCTTGATTTTGTGGCAGAAAATGAAATTTTTGCTGTGGCAGAGGCAATTAAAAGATTATTTGACCGCTATGGTGATCGCAATAACAGGAATCAGGCGCGTCTGCGTTTTGTCCGCCGCCGTTTTGGAGAAGCTAAATTTAAAGAATTATTTTTGGAATACTTTGAGCAGGTTAAAGCAGAAGCTGAGACCGGTGAATTAAAATTTACTGATCTTGACTATTATAAAGATAAAATTGAATCCGGAAAAGCAGCAGAAGTTCTAAATCTAAATCCGCTCAATGGGGATTTAAATTATCAGGAAGTAATTGATTTAATTCAGCTGCTTGAGAAATATGATCTTAGTCTAAGAACAACTAATAGGCAGGGCTTACTTTTAAGAGGTGTGGATAGCTCTCAACTTGAAGCTTTAAAAGAAGATTTAGCAGCAGTTAATCAGAGCCTGCTTGATTCTGATGCATTATCGGCAGTTGCCTGTAAGGGAGCTTCTACCTGTAGACTGGGTCTCTGTCATTCACCAAATCTGGCGGAAGCTATCAGGGAAAATCTCTTAGAAATTGAACAGCAAAAACGTGATCTTTTACCCCAGATTTATATCAGCGGCTGCCCCAATTCCTGTGGTCAGCATCATATCGGGAAAATTGGATTTGAAGGAAAGGCCAAACGAGAAAACGGCAGATTAATCCCCTATTATTCACTTCTCCTGGGAGCCGAAGTAAGTGAAGAAAATACTCAATATGCGCAAAAAACTGTTGATCTACCGGCCAAAAGGATTCCTTCCTTTTTAGTAGAGCTGGCAGAAAAACTGGCAGCAGCAGAAGATTATAGTCTGGAGCGGTTTAATGACTATCTGGAAACTGGAGGCCGGGAAGCAATTATTCAGCTTGCTCAAAAATATACAGAAATTCCTGCCTACAGTAAGGAAGCAGATTTTTATCAGGATTGGGGTCAAAATGAGGACTTTTCTCTGGCCGGACGAGGTCCTGGAGAATGTGGAACCGGTGTGCTGGAGATTGTTAGGTTGGATCTTGATCAGGCGGAAGCTGCCTATGAGCAGGGAATTGCCGAAGAGGACAGCGACAGCCTCTATCAGGCAATTATTGCAGCTGCCCGTTCACTGCTAATAGTCCGCGGGGTTGATACAGAAAAGGATAGAGTAATCATTAAAGAATTTAAAAAGAAATTTATCGCAGAAGACTGGGTTGCAGAATCAAAAGAGGAACTGCTGGAACAGGCACTTGATTATCGACTGGGTGATCAGGAAGAACTATTAAGCCTAAGTTCGGAGATTAAAGATTTGATTGAACGCTTAGAAGATCTATTCAATTCTTTAAATTCAAGCCTGGAATTTACAATTAAAAAAGTGACTGCAGTTGAAGATGCCGGGGATAACGATTCGGCAGCGACAGATTTTGTTTCTAAAAATAGCGAAAACGACAAAGCAGCTGCAGCAGAGAAAGAAAATTATAAACTAAAAGATTTAAGAGGAGTACAGTGTCCAATTAACTTTGTTAAGGCCAAACTCTTTTTGGAGCCGCTGCCGGCAGGAGAGATTGTTGATTTTTACTTAGATGAGGGTGAGCCGATTAAAAATGTGCCCCGCAGTCTGGAAAATGAGGACCACGAGATTATAAAAAATGAAAAACAGCCTGAGGGTCATTACCTGCTGCGGGTTAAAAAAGCAGCAGCCAATTAAGCGAGTGACAGTTGATATCGAGCAGTTAAATTGATGGCAGTAAACATTATTGTATTGAGTGCAGCTTGATTTCAAAAAGATTGTAAGAGGAGTGAGAAGATGAGTAGAGACTATCAATTTGAAACTAAGGTTTTATTAAATAAAAATAAAGACGAAAAAGGGGCTGTTTCTCCCCCTATTTATCAGACAAATGCCTTTGAGTATGAAACAGCCGAAGAACTGGAAAAAGTATTTAAGGGGCGGGCTCAGGGATATAATTACACCCGGGTTGGTAATCCGACCAATAATCAGTTTGAAGAAAAGATGAAGGAACTGGAGAATGGAATTGGAGCTCTGGGGACAGCCTCCGGTATGGCAGCTATTGCAACTGCAGTGCTGGGATTGGTGGAAGCTGGAGATGAAATCATTGCTGGTAACAGCCTCTTTGGTGGAACCTATAATTTTTTTAAAAAAGATTTAAAACAGTGGGGTGTTAAATGCAGCTTTGTCGAGACAACTGAACTGGAAGAGTACAGGCAGGCAATTACTCCAAAGACAAAATTGATTTATCTGGAAACAGTAGGCAACCCCAAACTTGATATTCCGGATATTAAAAAGCTGGCTGAACTTGCCCACAAACATAACTTACCATTGATTTTGGATAATACGCTGATGACCCCCTATCTTTTTCAGGCAAAGGATTATGGAGTCGATATTGTAGTTCATTCAACTTCTAAATTCATCAATGGCAGCTCCAATTCTATCGGTGGGGTGATTATAGATACTGGTAATTTTAACTGGGCTGAAACTGATAATCCCCTGCTGGCAGAATATCTTAAATTTGGTCCCTTTGCCTATCTGGCAAAATTGAGGCAGGATATTTTTCGGAATCTGGGTCCGGTGGCAAGTCCCTTTAATTCTTTTCTCAATAATCTGGGGGTGGAAACTCTGCCCTTAAGGATGGAAAAACACTGCAGTAATGCGCTGGAGCTGGCAAATTTTTTACAGTCGGCAGTCGGAGTGGAAAGGGTTAATTATCCGGGGCTTAAATCAAGTCCATACCATGAGCTGGCAGCAGAGCAGTTTGATAATCATTTTGGTGGACTTTTGACCTTTGAGGTGGAGAATAAAGAACAGGCATTTAAGTTAATTAATAAGCTGGAGCTTGCCCGGAATCTGTCCAACCTGGGAGATTTGAGAACCCTGGTTGTCCATCCGGAGTCAACGATTTATCACAGCCTGAGTAAAGACGAGCAGCAGCAATTAGGAGTTAATCCGGCCTTGATTAGAGTTTCGGTTGGAATCGAAAACCCGGATGATATTATTTTAGATTTTAAAGAAGCACTGGCAGCACTCTAAGTGGAGGCAGTAAAATGGAGAAAAAAATTATAAAAACTGATCTTCTGGTTATTGGAGGTGGGGCTGCTGGCTCATATGCTGCAGTTACCGCCCGCAGAGAGGATCCAGAACTTAATGTAACAGTCATCGAAAAAGCACATATAGAGAGAAGCGGCTGTCTGGCGGCGGGAATTAATGCGATAAATGCCTACTTGAATCCCGGTGAAACTCCAGAATCATATCTTCATTATGTTAAAAATGACAGCTATGGTCTGGTCCGTGATGATCTGGTTTATTCTATCGGGCGGGGGCTAAATAAGGTGACCCGGGAGGTGGAAGACTGGGGCTTAAAGATTTTAAAAGATGAGGATGGAAATTATTTAAAGCGCAGTTCCCGCAGTATTAAGATTGAAGGCGAGAATTTTAAAGAAATCCTGGCGGATGAGGTTGAGCGGAGTGGAGTCCGAGTTTTAAACAAAACAGCTGCCCTTAATTATATAAAAAAAGATGGAAGAGTCTGTGGTGCTTTTGCACTTAATTTAAGAGAAGATAGGTTTTATGTGATTAAAGCAAAGGCTGTGATCTGTGCCACCGGAGGAGCAGCCGGAATTTATGAACCCAATAATTCCGGTCGAGCCAAACATAAAATGTGGTATCCTCCTTTTAATACCGGAGCCGGTTATGCAATGGGCATTAGAGCCGGAGCTGAGATGACAACCTTTGAGATGCGTTTTGTGGCCTTAAGGGTTAAAGATGTGATTGCTCCTACAGGTAGTTTTGCCTTTGCTGGCGGCCGCCAGGTCAACCAGCAGGGAGAAGAATATCTAAAAAAATATAGTAGAATTACTACTGCGATGAGGCTTTATGCAACTGTCAGAGAGAATAAAGAGGGGCGCGGTCCCTGTTATCTGGATCTCGGTCATCTGGAAGCTGATAAGAAGGAAAAACTGGCAGAGTCTTTGCTAGGAATGTGTCCTGGAGTTGTGCTCAAGTGGGAGGATAACCAGCAGGAATTTTCAGAACTCAAGGTAGAGATTGAAGGAACCGAGCCCTATATAGTCGGCGGCCACTGTCAGTCAGGTTACTGGATCGGGCTGGATCGGAGTACAACTCTGCCCGGGCTTTTTGCAGCCGGTGATGTGGCAGGAGGAGCTCCAAAAAAATATGTAACCGGGGCCTTTGTTGAAGGTGAAATAGCAGCCAAATCAGCGGTTAGAGAAATAAAGGAGCTGCCGCAAAATTTTTTAGATATAAATATAAGTGAGTTAATCACTAATGAATACCAGAGGGTTAAAACTGTTTTAGATAACCCGGAGGGAGCTGCAGCTTCCCGGCTGGAAGAAAAACTACAGCAGATTATGGAAAACTACGCCGGGGGCAGAAGTCAGTATTATGAACTGGAAGCTTCAAAATTGAAGCAGGCGCGTTCAAAATTAAAAGAGTTAAAAGCAGAGAGTAGAAATCTGAAGGCGGATTCTCTGAGAGACTTTCTGGCTGTTCAGGAACTGCTGGAAAGAATCGATGTAGCAGAAGTCCTGATCGAACATCTGCTTTATAGAGAGGAAACTCGCTGGCCCGCTTATCAGAGCCGTCTTGATTTTCCGCAGCGTAAAAAGGAGTGGCGGAAGTTTGTTAATTCCAGACGCAGTCCTGTCACTGGAAAAATTGAGATTATAGAAAGAGAGTATAAAAGCCTGGAGGAATATTCCTCCTTTGCCGACCGCAGTCAGGAAGATTTTTATCTGGAATACAATTTATAATATTTTAAGGGAGTGAAGTCAAATGGCAATTAAAATTGATAAGAGCATCTGTGATGGCTGTCCGGATTATCAGGAAGGTCGCTGTGAGCGGATCTGTCCCGGTAATTTAATTGCAAAAGAAGGCGAGAAGGCAGAAATGAAAAGGCCGGCCGAGTGTTGGGACTGTGTAGCCTGTGTTAAAGCCTGTCCCCGTAATGCCATTAGTCTTTATCTGCCCGAAGAAATTGGAGGCCAGGGAACAGAGCTTAAAGTTCAGCAGAATCAAAAACGTTCACTCTGGATTTTCGATAAAGAAGATGGAAGCCGGAAAGTTTATAAAACTGGTTAGTACCAGGTTAAAGAGAAATATTTCACTTGTACCAGGTACAAATAGGCCTATTTGTACCTGGTACCTATAAATATATAAATATATAAATATATAAATAAATAAAGGAGGACAATAAATGAGCATTAAAATTACTGTCAATGGGGAAGAAAAAGAGATTAAACAAGGTTTAAATCTGGCTGAACTACTGGCTGAGCTGGAGGTGGATCCTGAGGTAACCGTTGCTAAATTAAATGATTCGATGGTACCCCAGGGAGAACTGGCGGAGAGAGATGTGGAGTCAGGTGATAATATTGAATATATTTTCTTTATGGGAGGAGGCGCTTTCGATTTAACTGAAGAAGAAATCGAGCGCTACAGCCGCCACATTATTCTAAAAGACCTGGGTGGAACCGGTCAGCAGAAGATTAAAGATGCGAAAGTGCTGGTAGTTGGAGCAGGGGGACTTGGTTCTCCTGTTGCTTTTTATCTTGCTGCTGCCGGAGTCGGCACTCTGGGACTGGTTGACAGTGACCATGTGGATCTGACAAATCTTCAGCGGCAGATTCTGCATACAACTGAGGATACAGGTCGGCCCAAGGTGGATTCGGCCCGCGAAAAACTGGAAGCAATGAACCCCAATGTTGAAGTAAAAACATATAATCAATATTTAAATAAGGATAATGTAAAAGCAATAATAGCCGACTATGACATTATAGTCGATGGAGTTGATAATTTCCCCACCCGTTACCTTTTAAATGATGCCTGTGTGATGGCCGGAAAACCGCTGGTTGAGGCAGGAATCCTGCAGTTTTCAGGTCAGCTGACAACAATTATGCCGGGTGAGGGTCCCTGCTACCGCTGTATTTTTGCTGAGCCGCCAAAAGAAGGAGCGATTCCGAGCTGTCAGGAAGCAGGAGTTCTGGGAGCAATCGCAGGTACAATTGGAACCCTGCAGGCAACAGAAGTTTTAAAGCTGATTACAGGTATTGGCAGGCCTCTTGTTGGCAGAATGTTAGTTTATGATGCAAAAGATCTTTCCTTTAGAGAGGTAGAAGTCAAAAAAAGTGACAAATGTGATGTCTGTGGTGATAATCCGGTGATTACAGAACTGATGGAATATGAACTGAGCTGTAATTTGCATCAGCAGGCTGAGGCGTAAACACTGCAAAGGAGTGAACAAATGGCAAAGTTAATTCTTAAAAAAGAAGATTATCAAAAAATTTTAGAGTATTCTCTGCAGCATAAACCGGTAGAGGCCTGTGGAATTATAGCGGGAATTATTGATGAGGATGCAGGAAAATATTTTTCAACAAAAATTTATTTAATGGAAAATATTAAAAATAGCCCCGAACATTATTTAATGGAACCGGAAGAACAGTTTGATGTTTTTAACGATATGCGGGAAAATGAGCTTGATTTTATTTCAGTATTTCATTCTCATCCACATTCACCGGCGCGTCCTTCTCAGGAAGACATTGAGATGGCCAATTATAAAGAGGCTATCTACTTAATTATTTCTCTGCAGCAGGAGCAGGAAGATTTTAGAGCCTATTTTATTCAGGATGAGCAGTCAGAGGAAATAGAAGTTGAAGTTGAAATTTAAATTTTTTGTGGATAGCAAGCCTCTTAAAATTAAGTCGAATATTATTTGCAAATTACTAGCAATTTGCGATATAATATATGTATCTGGAGAATACGAAGAGGGGCAGGTGAATGAGATGTCAGAAGCTAAAATTTTAGAGACACTTGTCAGCCGTTTTGACCAGTTGGATAAGAGATTGGACAGTAAATTTGAACAAATAGATCGGCGTTTTGATCAAATTGATAAGCGTTTCGAAAAAGTAGATAAGCGTTTTGATCAAATTGATAAACGTTTCGAAAAAGTAGATAAGCGTTTTGATAGTGTTGAAAACAAATTAGATGAACATGATCAGCGATTTGAGAGCATTGATCAGCGCTTTGACAAGCTGGATAATGTTCTTGCAGAACAGGATATTAAATTCTTTAATATTAACAAAAAACTAACAAAACAAAGTGATCAATTTGATGAGGTGAATTATTCAATTGATAAGATTTACAATCAAACTTCTCGCCTGAGCCTTGAACAGGGCAAACTGGTAATGAAAATTGATCAGCTTAAAAATTATACTGCTGAAAAAAATGAAAAGAATGAGAAAAAGATCAATAGTATCTAAAAATTATTAAGTGATATTAAGGTGATTTTTAAACTTAAATACGAGGAGCAGTTCTTGGTTTTATTTGAGGGCTGCTCTTTTTGAATGTGCCTTGTTTTTAGGGCAGCTTTTTGATAAAATCTAATCAGCTGAAATTAAATATTTTAGGTTCTAAAATTCCTGATAATTCGACAATGATTCTGAAATTTAAAACAAAGCAATTCAATTAATTTGGTAATAATTGGTTCCGTAAACGGTAGTTGTACATTTTAAGGAGGGTCAAATTTGGATCATTTAGATAAATTAGAAAGCAGAAGTATTCATATTTTGAGAGAAGCATACAGTGAATTTAATAATATCTGTATGTTGTGGTCAGTTGGTAAGGACTCAACAGCAATGCTCTGGCTGGCCAGAAAGGCATTTTTCGGTCATGTTCCAATTCCACTAGTACATATTGACACCAGCTATATGATTCCTGAGATGATTGAACACCGGGATAAACTGGCCAAAAAGTGGAATCTGGATATGATTTATGGTCAGGACGAAGAAACACTGGCAGCAGGAGACACCTTTCCTAATGGCGGGGCAACTCATTTGGAATGCTGTGGGCGCTTAAAAACAGCTGCCCTTAAAAATACCTTAAATGGTAATTGGCGCCGCTACAGGTACAATCACAATAAAGACGAGTATGAACTGGACAGCAACCGTGAACCCTACACAGGGGTAATAGTTGGTGCCAGAGCTGATGAGGAGGGTTCCCGTTCCAAAGAGAGATATTTCTCTCCCCGGGACCGCAACAATGACTGGGATATTGGAGACCAGCCGCCTGAATTCTGGGATCAGTATAAAACAGATTTTGCACCCGGTACCCATGTCCGGATTCATCCACTTTTAGACTGGACTGAACTTGATGTCTGGGAATATATTCAGCGCGAAAAAATACCAATGGTCTCACTCTATTTTGACCAGGGTCAGGGTAAACGCTACCGCTCTTTAGGCTGTGCACCCTGTACTGAGCCGGTAGAATCTACAGCCTCCACAGTTGATGAGGTAGTAGAAGAACTTAAAACAGGTAAATTTGCCAATATTGCTGAGCGTGAAGGCAGAGCTCAGGATAAAGAAGATGGTGGCGGTCTGGAAGAACTGCGTAAAGACGGGTATATGTAGGGGGTAATGATGAATAATACAAAAGGAGAACAGGATTTAAATTTAGTTATTGCAGGCCATGTTGATCACGGAAAAAGTACGATTATTGGGAGAATGCTGGCAGATACAGATTCTCTACCTGAGGGTAAATTAGAACAGGTTAAAGAAACCTGCCGCAAAAATTCAAAGCCTTTTGAATATGCTTTTTTGCTTGATGCTTTAAAAGATGAGCAGGCACAGGGGATTACCATTGATTCAGCGAGGGTCTTTTTTCAAACAGATATGAGACAGTATATTATCCTCGATGCTCCCGGGCATATTGAATTCTTAAAAAATATGGTAACCGGTGCTGCCAGAGCAGAAGCAGCTCTTTTAGTAATCGATGCCTCAGAAGGAGTTAGGGAAAACTCCCGCCGCCATGGCTATATGCTTTCCATGCTCGGGATTAAACAGATTGCAGTTGTGGTCAACAAGATGGACTTAGTTGATTATGATCAGGATACATATCAGCAGATTGTAGAAGAATACACCGACTTTTTAGCTGAAATTGGCCTGGAAGCAGAAACTTTCATTCCGGTCAGCGGGATGCTCGGTGATAATGTAGCAGCTCAGTCAGATAAGATGGACTGGTATCACGGTCAGACTGTTTTAGAACAGTTAGACAGCTTTGAAAATGAGGCCTTACCACATAATAAGCCTTTTCGGATGCCGGTTCAGGATGTCTATAAATTTACCAAAGGTGGAGATGACCGCCGCATAGTTGCCGGTACAGTAGAAGCCGGAGAAATGAATGTTGGGGATGAGGTAGTTTTCTATCCTTCTGGTAAAAAGAGTACAGTTAAAAGTATAGAAGGTTTTAAAGAAGATAAACAGCATAAGGTTAAGGTCGGTAAGGCAACCGGTTTTACCCTGGATGAGCAGATTTATATTACCCGGGGTGAGCTTGCTGCTCGGGCTGATGAAGCTGAGCCCAGGGTTTCAGCAAGAATCAAGGCCAATTTATTCTGGCTGGCCCGTCAGGATTTAGTTAAAGATAAGGTCTATTACTTAAAGGTGGGAACAGCTAAAGTTAAAGCTCGTCTGCAAAAAATAAATCGAGTAATTGATGCTTCCAATCTAAATCAGGATGAAAACAAGGAAAAAATCGAGCGCCATGATGTGGCTGAGGTAGTCTTTAAACTTGACAGGGCGATGGCTTTTGACCTGGCAGGAGAAATAGAAGAAACCAGCCGCTTTGTCATTGTCGATGAATTTGAGATTGCCGGTGGTGGAATCATCTCTGAAGCCTTAGAAGATGAGCAGAGCTGGGTCCGGGAAAAGGTTATGCGCCGCAACTATAAGTGGGAGCAGTCTTTGATCAGCCGCGAAGAAAGAGCAGAAAAATACAATCAGAAATCAACTCTGATTCTAATTACCGGAGAAGAAGATGTTGGTAAAAAACCAACTGCTAAAGCCCTAGAAAAGCGATTATTTAATGATGGTAAGGTTGTTTATTTTCTAGGAATTGGTAACCTCCTTTATGGTGTTGATGCCGATATTAAAAATGGTGATAATAATAATCAGGAAGAACACCTGCGTCGTCTGGCAGAAGTTTCTCATCTAATGTTAGATGCAGGAGCTATTTTAATTGTTACAGCAGTTGAATTAACTCAAGCTAATTTAGAATTGATTAAGACAACTGTTAACCCACAGCAGATAGAAACAGTCTGGCTGGGGGATCGAATCACAACTGATCTCGAATTTGACCTTCATATTCCAGAGTTCACTTCTGAAGATCAGGTATCAGCTCAGATTAAGGGATTACTGCAAGACAGGGGGATCATTTTTAGACCATGGTAGATAACATTAAGTGGCATTCAGGTGAAATAAATAAAGCTGCCCGAGAAGAACTTTTGGGGCAGCAGGGTATGGTCCTTTGGTTTACCGGGCTTTCGGGCTCTGGTAAATCAACCATTGCCGTAGAGGTAGAAAAGGAGCTTTACCGAAGAGGTAAAGCCTGTTACCGCCTTGATGGTGATAATCTGCGCTTTGGTTTAAATAAGGACCTCGGCTTTACAGCCGAAGACAGAGAAGAAAATATCCGCCGGATTGGTGAGGTAGCTGCTCTTTTTGCAGATGCTGGTTTAATAACCTTAGCTTCTTTTATCTCCCCTTACAAAGAGGGGAGAGAAGCTGCTCGTCAGGCTGCTGGAGTAGATAATTTTAAGGAAATCTATGTTAAAGCAGATGTCGAGACCTGTGCTGAGCGGGATCCTAAAGGCCTTTACGACAAGGCTAAAAAAGGTGAAATCGAAAACTTTACCGGGATTTCAGCTCCCTATGAAGAGCCAGAAAATCCGGATCTTATTGTAGATACTATGAGTTTAAGCCTGGAAGAATCAGTGGAGCTGGTGCTGGAGCTGCTTTAAATTTAGATATACTTGTTATATTCCCCAGAATACAGAAATAAAAAATGGAATTATGATAGATAACAAAATCAATAATGGGGTGCCGACAACTATAAAATCCTTAAATTTATAGCCACCAGGACCATAGATCATTAAATTAGTCTGGTATCCGATTGGACTTAAAAAAGCTGAACTTGAAGCAAAAGTTATTGCCAGAATAAAGGCAAAAGGATTAGCTCCCATTTGCTGGGCTGCTCCTACTGCAACTGGAATCATCAGTACTACACTGGCATTATTACTAATTACACTGGTTAAAACTGCAGTGAATAAGTAAAAAAGGCTGAGAATTATCAGTGGTGGAAAGATGTCTGTTGCCTTTAATAATTGATGTGCTATAAATTTTGCCGTACCAGTCTGTTCGATTGCCACTCCTAAAGGAATTAAACCTGCCAGTAAGAAGAAAACTTCCCAGTTAATTGCTTCATAAATCTCTCTGGGGTCTACTAAATTTACTGCTACCATAGCCACAACTCCTCCTAAAGTAGCGATGGAAATGGAAATGATGTTTAATGAAGCTAAGGCAATTACAATTCCAATAATTCCTATACCAAGCCCAATATCTGCAGTATCATAGGCTGGTGCTTCAGAAATATTTTCTTCAACAATGAAATTTTTATTGTTTTCTAAACGGCCGAAGGTGGATTTTGATACTAAAAGAAGTAATACATCTCCTGCTCTAAGAGTAAAATCTTTTAAATCATTATGTCTTATTCTCTCTCCATGTCGAACTGCTAACAAACTGGCATTATAGCGTTCAAGAAAATTAACATCCTTAATTGTTTTCCCCTCAACAAATGAATTATCAGAGACAATTAATTCTATAACCTTCTGCCCCTGAACAGAATCTTCTAATTGACTCTGACTAATTTGACTATCCGGCAGTAATTCAATTCCTTTAGTTTTTATAAAATCCAATAAAGTCTCTCTAGTAGCTCTAATTACTAAATGATCACCTGCTCTGATAGTCTTAACATTTAAGGGCTCCATAAACTGTTCATTTTCTCTTGTCATCTGGATAATATCTAAGTCAGGCTCTATTTCTTTAAAAACCTCACCAATACTTTCACCTAATAAAGGGGAATCTTTTTTTATCTCTACCTCAGTTAAAAATTCATCCATTTCATAGCCTTTCATTAGGTCTTTGTCTCCATAGCTGATGTGTTCAGGAGTTAAGTAATAGCCGATTGTAATTAAGTATAAAAAGCCAACTAAAAAAGCTATAATTCCCAATTTAGTAAATTCAAAAACACCAAAAGGGTGGTTGATTAATTTTGCCGAAACTTCACTAGCCAAAATATTAGTTGAAGTTCCAAATAAGGTTATTGTACCCCCGAGCATTGCGGAATAGGAAAGAGGAATTAATAATTTTGAGGGAGAGACCTTTGTCCGTCGAGCCAGATTAGTCACCATTGGAATAAAAGCTGCTACTACAGGTGTGTTATTAATTGCACTGGCAATCACCCCGGTCAGACCAGCAATTGCTCCTACCTGCTTCTTTTTATTATCTCCAGCAAAACCTTCTATTTTGCTGCCTAAAATTTGCACAGCACCGCTATTTTGAATACCTCTGCTGATTACAAACATAGCCATTACAGTTATGGTCGCATTATTGCTAAAACCTGATAATGCCTGTTCAGCAGTAACCTCGGTCCAGTTTTTTAAGGTTATCAGAATTACTGGAATTGAAATCGCAATAATCCCCACGGGAAGTGGTTCCCAGATAAATAAAATTAAAACTAAAACTATTAAAAAACTTACTACAGCAACCTGGCTGTTAAAAACAGGTGCTTCTAAACTTGATTGAGCTGAACTATCTGCTGCCTCAACCAGCCCTCCATTAAAAAACACTACTGCAAAAACTAAAAATAATAGGATAAATGTTTTTTCCTTATATCCCAGCAACTTAAATCCCTCCAGTTTCAAAAGTATATATTGTCTCTCAATATAGTAGAGTTTAGAACGAAAAAATAGTTATTCTTTTATTTCTCGACTAAATCAGCCAGGGTAGTATTTTCTAAAGCCGCATAATCGCGAATTTTTTTGAAGCTAGACAATAAATTTTCATTTCTTAGTGATGTTATCATATTTTTATCATTTATTCAAATTAATCTGAAGTGCAGCTGCCGCTTATAGAACCAATTTTTACCAAATAATAATTTAAGCTGTTAAGTCTGAATCTGATTTTTCCGCCGAACAGTAAAAAATTAAGCCCTTGTTTTCTCTTTTATTTTCTTGCTAATTGACTTTCTAAATAATATAATAAACTCAGCAAATAACAAATTTAAATAGATTTTAAAGTTTATGGAGACTACGGAGGAAGGAGAGTGAAATTGAGGTGGCTGAAGATAAGGTTTTAAACTTAATCCTTTCTAAGATTGAAGATCTGGATTCTAAGTTTGATACTCTAAATTCGAAATTTGACAAATTAGATAATAAAGTAACTGAACTAGATAATAAAGTTGCAAATTTAGATTCCCGTGTTGATGGACTGGAAGTTAATCTAACTAATTTCAGAGGAGAATTTAATAAATTTAGAGATGAAACAAATCAAACATTAGCCAGAATCGAAAAGAGGGCTGATGCAACATTTGAACAAGTTGGAGGTTTAAGCGAATATAGAATGGATAGAGCATCCTATCTTAATATATATTCAGAAGTTGCAGAACTAAGTGAAAAATTCGAAAGCATTATTTATTCACTCACCCACATACTCCCTCACCTGCTGATAAATTTCTTCGGACCGCTCACTATAGTCCATTGAATCATGAATTACCTCAATATATCCCCGCTCCTTAATAATTTCAATTGTCTCCTTAAAATTAATGTCATAGATCCAGCCTAACTGCATGACCTTTAAATCATTGATTGTCTCCAGCTTATCATAATTAATTGATTCTTTTCTTAAAATTCTATTATAAATTTCATCACTTATTCTGGCTTCAGTCGCAAGCTTGATCACATAATCTTTCTGGCTGTGTTTTTTATAGCGGCTCGTAAAAATATTGAAGATATCAAGCTTGTCGGCATCCCGAATCAGCTCTGCAAAAAAGAGTTCCTTTTGATTATTAAAATATTTTTCTTTGAGATCCGGCTTGTTGTGCTGTTCAACCGCCTTATAAACTATATTTCTGGACTCCCGGTCCAGCTCATTCAGCAGCTGATTTTCTTTAAGGACCTTAACTCCCAATTTTCCGTGATCTTCAGATTTATAATCAGAAAATGTTTTGTATTTTTGATACTGTTTAAACCGCCCTATATCATGATAGAGGGCAATTATTTGAGCCAGATATTTTTCTGCTTCAGTCATTTTCATTTCTTTAATTATTTCTGACATATCCTGAGCTACCCTTCTGCTGTGCTCTATTTTCAAATTAATATTATTTTGATCCTTTTCTTTTGCCAATTCAAATTGAGCTGTATATTGATTAAACCATTTATTTAATTTCTGGTATAAATTCTGCATTCTAAAAGCCTCCTCTCAGCTTTGAATTCTATTATAGTTTAAAATCAGCCTCATGTAAATGAACAGTTTAACATTTAAAACTTTGTGGTTAATAAAAATGGACAGCAAAATTATCATAAAGATATCTAAAAAGGACTGATTACAGTGATTTTTGATATGGATGGATTAATGTTTGATACAGAAAGGCTGTCTAAAGAGCTCTGGCAGAAGCTTGCTCAAAGAATATGTAGAACAAAATGGGGTCCTGTAAAAGAGGGTCTGAAAAAATAAACAAAAGTTAAAAAGCAGGATTTAAAGAATTTATATCGAAATTAATATAGTATAGATATTTTAATATTTATTATTTTCAGAATTTTTTAATATATTTTAATATAATTGAACCAATAAAAAATGAGGAGGGATCATGTTGAGAAGATTGTTTATTATTTTGTTGGTGCTGACATTAATTTTAGGCTCAGCTGGTACAGTTTTAGCAGATAGTCACGAAGGTGAGTATGGAGGAACTTTAATTTACGCTCAGGGGGCAGATGCTGATGCTTTAGATCCGCATATGACAACCCTCGGCAACTCGGCAGATATTATTGTTAATGTTTTTGATGGTCTTGTCCGTTTTAAAGCCGGTACTACAGAAATAGAACCGGCTCTGGCAACTGACTGGGAAATTTCTGATGATGGTTTAGAATATGTTTTTAATTTAAGAGAAGGGGTTAAATTTCACGATGGTACTCCTTTTAATGCAGAAGCTGTAGTTTTTGATATTGAACGCCAGTTAGATTCAGACCACCCTTATTATCTTGAGGGTTCTTATCCTTATGCTGGTTTTTCACTGGGTATGATAGAAGAGGTAACAGCAGTTGATGAATATACAGTAAAATTTATTCTTGAAAATCCATATGCTCCTTTTATTAAAAACTTAGCAATGTTTGCAACAATGATTGTCAGTCCAGAAGCGGTTAAAGAGTATGGAGAAGATATCTTTAAAAATCCAGTTGGAACAGGAGCCTTTAAGTTTGTTGAGTGGGTTAGAGATGATCATATTACTTTAGAGGCTAATGATGACTATTGGGATGGTCGTCCTTATCTGGATGAACTGATCTTTACAGTTATTCCAAATAATCAGACCCGCCTTTTAGAATTAGAAGATGGAAATATTCATCTGATGGAAGGTTTAAATCCAACTGATATAAAAAGAGTTAGAGCTAATGAAGAGCTTGAACTATTAGAAGCTCCAGGTTTGAACATTGGTTATATTGCCCTGCATAATGAAAAAGAACCTTTTGACAATAAGCAGGTGCGGAAAGCAATGAATTATGCAGTTAATAAAGAAGAAATCGCTGAATATTTGATGGGAGGACAGGCAACTGTTGCTAAAGGACCGCTGCCTCCAACAATCTGGTCTTATGATGATTCTCTTGAGGGCTATCCGTATGATCCAGATGAAGCAAAAAGACTGCTTGCAGAAGCAGGTTATGAAGATGGTTTTGAATTTACTCTCAGAACTTATTCTGCTCCCAGATCATATAATCCAGTTGGAGCCAGACTGGCAACTGCAGTTCAGCAGTATCTAAGCCAGGTTGGAATCAAAGCAAATATTGAGCAGTTAGAATGGGGTACCTATATTGAAGAGGGTAAAGCCGGTAAGCATACAGCTGCCTTTTTTGGCTGGATTGCAGACAATGGTGACCCGGATAACTTCTTAAATGTATTCTTTAATTCTGCAAATCGTGGTTCAACCAACCGTGCTTTTTATGTTAACGAAAAGGTAGATCAATTATTAGAAGCAGCACAGCAGATTACAGATGAAGCTAAAAGAGAAGAAATATATCAAGAAGTGCAGCAGATAATTGTTGACGATGCACCATTTGTATTTTTAAATCATATGAAAATGCAGATACCTATCAGAAAAAATGTAGAAAATTATGTACTTTATCCAACTAATAATAAGTATTTCCATAAAGTCTGGTTGGCGCAATAATTAATCTAGGTGGGGGTAGTCTGATACTGCCCCTATCAATTTTTTGGGGTGAGAAAAATGTTTAATTATATTTTAAGAAGATTATTACTTTTGATTCCACTATTACTGGCAATTTCAGTTGTGGTTTTTTTTATGATTCATTTAATTCCAGGAGATCCCGTTCAGATTATGCTTGGTGATAAGGGAACTGCAGAAGATGCTGCCCGTTTAAGGTCAGAACTTGGTTTTGATGAGCCGCTGTATATTCAGTATTTTAAATTTTTAACAAATTTAGTTCAGGGGGATTTGGGAAGATCGATTAGAAATAGGAACCCTGTCATCAACGAGATTAAAGCTGCATTTCCAGCTACAATAGAGCTGACAGTTTTAAGTATGGTTTTTGCCAGCATTATTGGGATTGCGGCTGGAATAGTTTCGGCAATTAAGCAGTATTCTATTGTTGATAATCTAACTATGGTTGGAGCCTTACTTGGGATTTCAATGCCTGTGTTCTGGGTAGGAATGATGCTGATGCTGATTTTTGGTGCCCGACTTGGCTGGCTGCCTATTTCAGGGCGGATATCCAGAGTTACCAATCTGGAAGTTATAACTAATTTTTACCTTTTAGACAGTATACTGACTCAAAATTGGGCTGCTCTAAGAAGTACCTTTTCTCATCTAATTTTACCAGCAATTACCCTGGCTACTATTCCAGTGGCCATGATTGCCAGGATGTCCAGATCTACAACTTTAGAAGTTTTAAATCAGGATTATATTCGTACAGCCAGAGCCAAAGGCTTACCCGAAAAAGTTGTTATTTTAAAACATGTGCTTAAAAACTCCCTCATACCAGTGGTTACCATAATCGGACTGCAGTTTGGAAGTTTTTTGGGAGGTGCTGTTTTAACAGAAACAGTATTTGCCAGAGCAGGAGTGGGAAGGCTTTTGATTAATGGAATTTTGGGCAGAGATTTTCCTGTAATTCAGGGAGCTGTAATTTTTATTGCTTCATTTTTTATCTTTATCAACTTAGTGGTCGATATACTTTATTCATATCTTGATCCCAGAATTCATTATTCTTAAACTGGAGGTGTAAATCTTGGCGAAATTAACAGGAATTACTGAAGAAAAAACTATAAAAAGTCAGAGCTTATGGACTATTTCTTTTAGAAGAATGCGCAATAATAGAACTGCAATTGCCGGTATTATTATCCTCTTTATATTTGCAGTAATAGCTATTTTTGCGCCTCTAATTGCTCCCTATGATCCACTGGAACAAAATTTTATCAAATCTTTTAGGCCGCCTTCCTGGGATAATTTTTTAGGTACAGATGAATTTGGCAGAGATGTTTTTAGCAGAATTATTTATGGGGCCAGGATTTCCCTGCAGATTGGCTTTGTTTCAGTTTTTATTTCTTTAATTTTAGGAGTCAGTCTGGGACTGATTGCCGGTTATTACGGTGGCTGGTTGGATATGCTGATTATGAGAATTATGGATCTGATGCTTTCTTTTCCTTATATTTTGCTGGCCCTTGTAATTATGTCTATTTTAGGACCAGGTATTTTTAATGCAATGATTGCAATTGGTATAGTTTATGTTCCCCAGTATGCTCGGGTTGTCCGCAGTTCAGTTTTATCAGTTAAGAAAAAAGAATATGTGATGGCAGCTCAGGCTCTGGGGGCCAGTGATCTGAGAATTATTTTAAAACATGTACTTTTAAATTCAATGGCTCCAATTATTATTCAGACTACTTTAAGTATTGGTCGGGCAATTATTAATGCAGCTGGTTTAAGTTTTTTGGGGCTGGGAGCTCAGCCGCCAACACCAGAATGGGGAGCAATGCTCAGCAACGGTCAGGATTTTTTACGAAATGCACCCTGGATTGCTACCTTTCCGGGAATAGCAATTGCACTTTTAGTGCTGGGCTTTAACCTGGTTGGTGATGGTTTCAGAGATGCCTTTGATCCGAGACTGCATAAATGATAGTTTGAAAGATGGAGTTGTTTCCATCTTTGTAGATTTGATGCTGGATCCAATTTATGAAGAAGCCCGCTCTGGTGATAGAGTGAAAGTCTGCTTGCAAACCTCCTGATCTTGCCCCGAGGAGGGCCAACAAAGAATTGCTTTTTTCACAATGGCATATTTTTTAAGGTATTATGGTTTCAAAATTATTGCCTCACCTAATTCCTTGATTATGATGATAAAGAAAGTTGCTCAAAGAAAATTTAAAATAATCGATATTTCAAATTGGTTAAAAGAAATCATTATTTAATTAAATAATGATTTTAATTTGAATTCGGCAAGTAAAAATACCAAATCCAGTTATGATAGTCTTTAAACAGTAAATCTAGTTCAAATTTTTTTGAATAAAAAAATAGAATTTCCCTTAAGGTTTGTGGTAAAATGTTTTTAGCACAAAAACCATACCAAAACCAAAAAGAAGATTCTGATATGAGTTTACCACAATACAACAATAAAATAAATAGTTTTAACAAATTAAATATTCCAGCTAAATTTGATAGTAAAATATCCAGTTGTCCAGCTTTTTCTTATTTGGAAGTTACTAAATCTAGCATAGATTTTAAATTTCTAATCTCAGATAATATTAGCTATCAAAAAGCTCCAAATGCAATCTTTCAACCTGCTGATATTATTGATTTTATGGTTGATACATCTATCCTGGGGTATTCCCGCTTTTCTCATTATGAAAATCTTAGAGAAGATGCAGGATATCTTCAAATTTAAAATTTTTTTTGGTAATCAGGAAGGTTCTGAAAATGGATATAATCCAAGATATAAAGGCAAACCTTTTTTTAAAGAAAAAGTTGGCATCATATCTAAAACTGATGAGCTACTTAACCTGACACTGGAAGAAGGAACACATCACAGCAACCATGAATTCCTTAGTTTCTTAGAATCCTGTATTGAGACTCTGCCTGAAACCTGGTATCTAAAAAGAATCAGAGCTGAAAGAAGGCTTTGCTTTTGACCAGAACACTCAGATTAATCGCAAATATAATGAGTTGTATTTACTGATTAAAATGATTGCTTTTAACCTTAATAACTGGTTTAAGAGAACTTTCTTACCTGAAAGTATGCACCATCATGAGATAACCATAATAAGAAGAATTTTTTACAAAATAGCAGGTAATATCTGCGGCAGCGGCTGGTACAAACACATCCGCTTTGCCCCAAATAAAATGCTGGAAAAAACAACTAAACATCTTAGAAAAGCATTAACAGATTTTAGAAAGAAGGTGGTGCTAAATTAAAACCACCAGTACAGTTTAGACTAATTTTTAAGCTATGAAAACCGTAGTTTAGTTAAGTGCGTCTAAAATCTTAAAGCTGGATAATTTATTTAACTAGTAATTTAAATGAAGACTAAATATTTAATTTTAATAGATTGAAATGATTTTTTTACGGCAAAAATCTAAAAAGAACTACTTTAACTTTTTACTTGCCGAATTCAAGTTTAATTAATTATAACTGATTAATAAGGCTGAGGTAAGTAAAATTGAAGATTTGAGCTAAAAAATAATAACTACAGATTATTAAAGAAGAAATAATAGATTTTTTAAAGCACTAAATCAAATCTAATCTAATGTGCAGTTACCTTTTACGGAACCAATTTTTGCTAAAATAAATAGAATAATAAACTATTAATCAATGTCCTTTAATTAGGGCATTTTTATTAACCGTTTTACTAATTATGACCTAAAGTTGTATAATAGAGATGTAAATAAATAATTTTGACAAATACAGGGGGCTAAAATATGCAGCAGCAGAATTTAAAAGATTTCTTAGCGACTTTAACTAAAAATGAACTAACTGAAATCAGACAGTACTGGCAGTTCGGTGGAATCAGTCAGTTAAACAAGGCTGAATTAATAGATGCTCTTGCTGAACGGATTAAAGCTCAGCTAAAAGACTGGCTGCAGTATCAACTTCCAAGAAATATTAAATTTCTGGAAAAGGTAATTGAAGCACAGACAAAAAATGAAAGAGTTGATGTCAGCTTTAGAGATGTTTTACCCGAAGCATTATATAATTTTTATTACAGGGGTATTCTTGATCTAATCGATGATGAAGAAGAAACTTCTGTCAGGATTCCTGCTGATATAGCAGAACAAATTGAAGAAATTGTAAATCAATCTGAGTTTAAAAAACAAATTAAGGAAAACAAAGAAATCATAACTTTTGTCAGCGGCCTATTAGTTTATTATGGTGCCCTGGGTGGAAGAGAAATTTATGATTTTTATGAGAAATACTATGATATAAAAGAAGATATAGATTATCTTGATCTGAGAAACTTAATAGATGAAACATATCGCTCAACTGATAAAATTAAACTCTACAGTTATTATTATCTTTATCCAGCGGTTATCAGCCCGGAAGAAATAATTGATGAAATCGAAATGAGATCAAATGTTGATTATTATTTACCACGAAAAAAGGATATACTCTATGCCGGCAGCAATGAACAGGAAAAGTTAAATTCTGTGCAGCGAAAATTTAAAAAAATGCTGATCAGTGATTTTTCGATTTCAGAGGCTGAAGCTGAAGATATACTCTGGGAGATAATGATGGATATAAAAAATGATTTTAGTACAATCTCGATCCTGCAGGATTTTACCAGTGATTATGAGTTTAAAAATGAGAAACAGAGCGATAACTTTGTGCAGCAGCTGAATGATCTGCACAACAATACCAGGATGTGGATCTTAAAAGGCCATACTCCCGAGGAGTTGTTTGAAGAAGAGAAAAAACACCTGCAGCCTCTGCCGAAAAAGAATAAGGATGGTTCAGTAGGTGAACAGACAGTTGTAAAAGGTGAGCAGGTGGGCAGAAATGATCCCTGTCCCTGCGGCAGCGGCAAGAAATATAAGAAATGCTGTTTGGGCAAGGAAAATTGATCAAGTTATAGATTAAGCGGCTGAAAATAATGATAACAAGATTATAAGTTGAACAAACATAATATCAGTTTTAATCCGAACTCCGAGTCCCTTTCATTAGGTCTGGGAGTTTTTTATTCATCTTCTACAACAATTAATTTTTTGGCATCAAAATCATTAACATCAGCTTGATTTGTTGTTATAAATTTATTACAGTCATTTATATCTGCAAAAACATAGCGAGAATCAGCGCCAATTTTAGTAGAGTCCGCTAAAAAATAGATTTCTTTAGATTTTTCAATTACAATTCTATTAATTTCTGCAACGTCAATATTTGAAGTTGAAAGACCATTATCTAAGGTAATCCCAGAAGCTCCAATAAAACATTTATCAAAATTCATATTAGAAACCTGTTTGATTGCTGAAGGACCAACCAAGACTGCGATGTTGGTTAAAACATTACCTCCCAATAAAATTGTGTTAATCTTATACTTTAATAATTCATCTATGTGAAAAGCACCATTGGTCACAACTGTAACATTTTTTCCTTTTAAATGTTTGATAATATGGTTTTCAGTTGTCCCGGGACCTAAAAAGATGAATTGTCCGTCTTTGACCAGGGTAGAAGCATAACTGGAAACCGCTTCTTTTTCTTCTTTATTAAGTTTCATTTTTTCTTCAAAAGATTTTTCAGCAACACTAACAACTAATTTAGCTGCTCCCCCTGTTAAAATTTCTACTTGACCTTCTTCTTCCAGAGTTTTAAGATCTCTCCTCACAGTTGCCACAGATACATCTGTCTTTTCCTGAATTTCATCTAAATAAACTATATCTTTTGAATGCAGTAAATCTAAGATTAAATTTCTTCTTTTGTAAGGAATCATTTTTGATCAAACCTCCTTAATATTTCTTAATATTATCATTTTTTTTCAAAAAAAACAAGATGCAAAATTGAAAAAATGTCAGAAAATCTCATCATTTGGCACTATATCTGTCAAAATATGAATATTTTTTTAAAAATTTGATTTATTATGAAAAAATAAGTTTTAATATGGAGTAATTGACTAATATATAATCATAAAATATCAAATATTTTCAAAAATGCTTGACATAATAAATTGATAGTGCTATTATTAAGATAACAAACAATTTTCAAAAAATTAAAACATTTAAGGGGAGATTTAAATGAAAAAGCTGGCTTCAAAATCTTTAGTCTTATTTTTGGTTATCTCTTTTTTAATGGGTGCAAGTTTAATGGTTATGGCCCAGGAAGTTCCAGAAGCAATAGCAGGTAAAGACTTAAAAATGGCCTTAGTTAAAGAATGGGGAACTGGTACTCACATGATGATGCATATTAATGGAACCAAAGCTGAAGCTGAAAAATATGGGATTAAATTAAGTGTAATTGATGCCAATAATGACTTATTAGAAATGACAAATGGTATTGAAAACGCTATATCTAATGAAATGGATGCTATTTTAATCTCTCATGGTAAAGCAGACGCTTTATATGATTCTGTAGAAAAGGCATTAGCAGCTGGTATTCCAGTAATTGTTTTTGACAATGATTTTGATGTTCCTCGTGAAATTCACCAGGGTAAATTAGTTTCAATTGATCAGTATGATTTAATGATGGGACTAATTTCTCAAATGTCATTAGTAGAGGAAATGGATGGAGAAGCTAATGTTGTCTATAATCGTGTAGCTAATGTTCCCCCAACAGATAAAAGACACAGAATTTGGGAAGGTGCCATCTTACCAACATATACAGGAATTAAGGCTGTGGCTACAATTGATCAGGGAACAGATAATCCAATGGGCGATGCACAAACAGCATTGGAAACAATATTAACTACTAGTGATGAAGGGGAAATAGATGCAGTTTATGCAGTTTGGGATGAATATGCTAAGGGATTTTATAATGCAATAGTAGATTCCGGCAAAGAAATTCCACTTTATTCTGTAGATATCTCCAATCAGGATTTAGCTATGATGCAGGATCACCCAGAAATCTGGAGATCTTCAGCTGCTGTTAACCCTGCTATAGTAGGCGAAGTTCAAATTAGACTGGCTCTGAAAGCTCTTGCTGGTGAAGATATACCAAGATATTATTCTTTAGACCCTGTTTTAGTTCATGTTGATGATCTGCCTTCTAAAGATGAAAAAAGAGTTTCTATGGATGATTTAGCAGATTATTATGATAACTGGGGAAGCAGTGATGCTTTTATAGAAGACTGGATGTATACTTTAGAAGAATCAGTTAAATAAATTAAGATTAATAGAGAAGAGTAAAGCTTGCTGGATAAAAATCCCAGCAAGCTTCACTAAAATTCCTTTAATAGGAAGTGGTAGAATGCTTGAGATGAAAAATATAACAAAAGAATTTCCGGGAGTAAAAGCTTTAGACGGTGTAAATTTTAATGTAGGAGACTCAGAAATTCATGCTTTGGTGGGTGCCAATGGAGCCGGGAAAAGCACTCTAATGAAGGTATTGGCTGGGGTTTATAATACTTTTGATGGAGAAATTTTAATTGATGGTAAAAAAGTTGATATTTCAAATCCCAAACAGGCGAAAAAAGAGGGAATTGTAATAGTTTATCAGGAAGTAGATACTGCCTTAATTCCATCCTTGAGTGTGGCAGAAAATATTATGATGGATTATATGATCAATGATCAGCAGAATACTTTTATGGATTGGAAATATATAAAAAAGAAGGCAAAAGAAGAAGTAGAAGCTTTAGATTTAGATATTAATGTTAACAAAAATGTTGGGGAACTTTCTTTATCAGAAAAGCAGATGGTTTTAATCGGTCGGGCAGTATTTCTAGAGGCTAAATATTTAATTTTAGATGAACCGACAGCACCACTTAGCCTGGAAGAATCAAAAAAGCTTTTTGAGATTGTAAATAAGCTGCGTGAGCAGGGGATGAGTATAATATTTATTTCCCATAGATTGGATGAAGTTTTTAAAATCTGTGAAAAAGTAAGTGTTTTAAGAAATGGTAAATTTATAGGTTCCTATGACCTTGAAGAGATGACTATTGATAAAGTGGTAGAAAAAATGCTTGGTAAAAAACTTGAAAATACTTTTCCTAAAATTGACTGTCAGATTAATGGAACAATTTTTGAGGCAGTTGATTTATCGGGTAAAAATGGAATTGAAAGTGTTGATTTCAAGGTTAGATCCGGTGAGATAGTAGGACTGGCTGGGCTTGTTGGAGCTGGCAAAACAGAGTTAAGTAAACTTCTTTTTGGTGACTCAAAAGTCACTGCTGGAAAGATTAAGCTTCATGGTCAGGAAATATATAATCAAAATACTCACCAGGCAGTGGTAAACGGACTGGCATTAGTGCCCGAAGAAAGGCATACAGAAGGAGTTTTAGTTAATGAATCAATTGAAACAAATCTGACCCTGGTGAATTTAGATCACTACTGCAGCAGCTCATTTATTAGCAGAAAAAAAATTAAAGAGGCCAGTCTGAAAGTGATTGATGATGTTGGTATTAAAACCCCCAGTGAAAAACAATTGGTTAATAATTTAAGTGGTGGTAATCAGCAAAAAGTTTCTATTGGAAAATGGCTCTTATCTGATTATGAAGTTTATATTTTTGATGAACCGACTAAGGGTATAGATGTAGGTTCAAAGGCTGAAATCTATAAGTTGATCGGAGAAATAGTAAGTAACGGGAAGGGTGTTATCTACGCCTCTAGTGAATTTGAAGAAATTTTAGGATTAACAGACAGAGTTTATGTAATGTATGATGGTAAAATTGTTAAAGAATTAAAAACTAGTGAAACTGATGAAGAAGAACTGTTATTTTATTCTACTGGAGGTGGAAGTAGTGAAGACAGAAGAAAAAAATAGTATAGATTTATTTAATTTACTTTATAAATATGGAACTATCTTTGTTATCCTTGCTACAATTCTATTCTTTTCAATATTCCTAGATAATTTTATGAAATTCTCAAATATAATCAATATTTTCCGCTCAGTTTCAATTGTGGGCTTAATTTCACTGGCGATTACGATGTCTTTAACAGTCGATGGTCTGGACCTTTCTGCAGCAGCAATTGCAGGTTTTGCAGCCGTTATAGCAGCAAAGTTTATGGTTATCTGGGAGCTGGGAACAGTGCCGGCAATAATAGTCCCCATCTTAGTTGGGGTAATTGTTGGAGGGGTAAACGCCTTTTTTATTATAAAAATGAATATTTCTGATTTGCTGGCCACTTTGTCAATGATGTTTTTATTAACCGGTATTTCAGTAACTTTCCAAAGGGGAACCGCAATTTATAATTACATGCCTTTACCAAATAATCAGGGGATGGCACCTGGAGTCCTAACAGATGCCTATCTATTCTTAGGCAAGGGTACAATCTTTAGTATTCCAGTACCAGTAATTATTATGTTAATAGTAGCTTTATTTGTATTTGTATTTTTAAATCATACTAAATATGGTCGTTTTTTTTATATGATTGGCAGTAATCAGGAAGCAGCAAAGCTTTCTGGAATTCCAGTTAAAAAGTATAAGACAATGGCCTATATGATGTCAGGTTTTATAGCGGCTGTGGCTGGATTAGTTTTAGGAGCCAGAATGGGCTCAGGTGAAGTGAATGCCGGAGATCCTTATTTAATGGACTCAGTTGCGGCTGCATTTATTGGATTTTCAGTTTTTGGAATCGGCCGCCCCAATGCACTTGGTTCAATTTTGGGGGCTTTATTGATGGGAACTCTTTTAAATGGGCTGGTTATGATGAATTTCCCTTATTATTCGCAAAATATTGTTAAAGGTGTTGTCTTAATTTTAGCTCTAAGTTTAACATATTATAAGAAAAAAAATTGATAATTAATAAATTTGACGTAACACAATAGGAGGAATTTAAATGACTAAAAGTATTGTACCAGCTAAACTAAATGAAAGTAATGATAAGTTAATCTTGTTGGATCAGACATTATTACCGGAATCAGAAAAATACTTAGAGCTGGATACCAAAGAAGGTGTCTGGGAGGCAATTAAAAGATTGAGTGTTAGAGGAGCTCCTGCTATCGGTATTGCAGCAGCTTATGGTCTTTATGTCTGCCTAAATAAAGTTGAGACTGATTCGGTGGCTGAACTGGAAAAAGAAATGAAAGAAGTTAGTGATTACCTTGCTACTTCTAGACCAACAGCTGTTAACCTTTTCTGGGCATTAAAGAGAATGGAAAAAAGATTTGAGCAGGAAAAAGCTGAGGATAAAAATGTTGAAGCAATAAAAGCAGCTCTTTTAGAAGAAAGTGATGAAATATTAAAAGAGGATCAGGAAATGGATATTGCAATTGGAGAACATGCTCTAACTCTACTTGAGCCTGGGATGGGACTTTTAACCCACTGTAATGCAGGTGGACTGGCGACTTCTGGTTATGGAACTGCAGAGGCTCCAATGTATCTTGGTTATGATAAAGGTTATGATTTTAAAATTTATGCCGATGAAACCAGACCTTTACTTCAGGGAGCACGGATTACAGCTTTTGAATTATATAAAGCCGGGCTTGATGTAACAGTAATTACTGACGATATGGCAGCCCAGGTGATGAAAGAAGGAAAAATAGATGCGGTTTTAGTAGGATCTGACAGAATTGCTGCTAATGGCGATGCAGCAAATAAGATTGGAACCCTGGGAGTTGCAATCTTAGCCAAAGAATATGGAATCCCTATGTATTTCTTAGCACCTACTTCTACTATTGACCTGGAAACACCAACTGGAGACGATATTGAAATTGAATTAAGAGATCCCGAAGAAATCAGAAATGGTTTTGGCCGCCGCACCGCTCCTAAAGAAGTAAAAGCTTATAATCCGGCTTTTGATGTAACTCCAACTAAATACATTACAGCAATTATTACTGAAAAGGGAATAGTAGAGGCACCATTTAAAGAAAATATAGAAAAATTATTTAAAGACTAATCGATTTCAGTTTAAGAATCTCTAAATTCTGGTGGTGATAAAAATCAAAAGTATAAATATCTTAGCTGTTGGTGACCGCAGTAGAAGTTTATAATGATCCCAAATATGGCTTTTTAGAAGAATTTCAAAAAAATAAGCAGATTGAAGTTAACTTTGAAATTGTTAGTTTCAATAAATATTATGAAGAATTGATGAAGTCTTTTCAAAAATATAAATATGATGTTGTGATGGTTGCTGGTCATTTATGGTTAAAAGAGTTTGTAGAAAAGGATTATTTGGCAGAACTTAAGCTGACTGCAGCTCAAGATTACAACTATCTGGATATAGTGGAGGAGATCAGAGAAGAGTTAGAATTGGATGGCAAAAAATATTTACTCCCCTCTTTTTCTGATGGACATATTTTAGTCTATCGGAAATCAAATAAAACAAAAAATATTGGTGAAAAAATAACGATTAAGGAATTAATTGCTGTCGTAAAAAGTTTTGAGCAGGCAGCAAACCCATTTGTTTTAAAAGCAGATGTCTCAGAAATATTTCTCGATCTTCTGCCTTATTTTAGAGCAGAAGGTTTAGAACCTTTTTCAGAAGCTGGAGAATTTCTTTTAAATAATGAGACTGGAATAGAAGCATTCAATAACTATTTGGTTCTAAAAAAATATTGCAATAAAAATATAGTAAATTTTGGGAATGAAGAAGTTAAGAATGTTATTCAAAAAAAGAAAGTCGAACTGGCAGTAACCTGGAGCGGACAGCTGGGTTCAGTAATGGATAATGATTGTTTGGAAAAAGATTCCCTGGATTTTGCTTACCTTGAAAAACCATGGAAAACAACCTGGTCTTTTGCTTTAAATAATTTAAGTCAGAAAAAAGAGGCTGCAGAAGAATTTATGTACTATATTACTTCTCAAAAAGTGGATAGGTCAGTTGGAGAGCACTGTGGGAATCCAACCCGCTTATCTAATTTTGAAGCTGACAGGGAAAAATTTCGCTGGTATAAAGTAGTACTGGAAATGCTAATCAACTCTAAAAATCTGCCGGATTTTAAAAATATGGGAAGTTTAATCAGCAGCTGTAGTGGTGAATTTCATCAGGCATTAAAAGGAAAAATAAGTGTTGAAGAAGCATTGAATAATATAGAAAAACTAATATGAGGTGATAAAATTGGCTGAATATAAAATTTTAGACTCAAACTCAGTTAAAGATTATATACTAAAAATCATGCCAGATTATTGTGCTGAGCGTTATGATTTGAAAGTAGAAGAAGTGGGAGATGGAAATTTAAACTTAGTTTTTAAAGTTAATAATTCAAAAGATGCTGCTAAAAAAACATTGATTTTAAAGCAGGCTTTACCCTATGTTCGACTGGTTGGTAAGGACTGGCCGATGACCAGAGACCGCTCTCGGATCGAATCAGAAGCCATAAAAACACAGTCAAAGTACTGTCCTGATTATGTGCCAGAAATATTTTTTACCGATAATGAGATGAGTTTATTTCTTATGGAAGACTTAAGTGATTATAATTTATATGCCTATAATTTAATGCAGGGTGAAAAAAATGACTATATAGCTGAAATTGTCGGGGAATTTTTGGCAGAGAACTTTTTCCACAGTTCAGATTTAGGTATGGACGCTAAGGAAAAGAAAAATGAAGTCAAAAAGTTTATCAACCCTGACCTCTGCAAGATTACAGAAGATTTAATTTTTACTGAACCTTATTTTGATGTTGAAAGAAATAATGTCTCTGATGCTTTAAGACCATTTCTGGAAGAAGATTTCTGGCAGCGGGATGAGTTAAAAACTGAGGTTGCTAAATTAAAATATAATTTTATGAACCATGCTGAAGCTCTACTGCATGGTGATATGCATACCCGAAGTATTTTTGTAAAAGATGACAGTGTTAAAATATTTGATCAGGAATTCGCCTTCTATGGACCAATGGGATTTGATTTCGGCCTATTTTTCGGTAATCTGCTGCTTAATTTTGTTACTCAGGAATACTGGAATAAAGATAAGGCGGTTGAGATGCAGGATCATATTATTGAGGTTATAAATGATACCTGGCATAAATTTGAAGAAAGATTTTTGGAATTAATGGCTCAGGCAGAAGATAGAATGTATTCTCTGGAAAGTATGAGGAATGTTTTTATCAAACACTTATTAGCAGAAATTGCTGGTTATACAGGTACTTCAGCTATTCGCAGGGTACACGGTCTGGCAGGAGTTCCCGAATTTTGGGATATTGAAGATGAAAAAACCAAAGCTGATTTAAAGATTAAGGCACTGAACCTTGGTTCTGAATTAATATTAAAGCGAGAAAAATTTGAGAGCATAGATGACCTACTGGATGTAGTTAGAAAGTATAAAATTTAAAGTTGAAGGAGTTTTTCTATGAAATTAGAAAAAGAGCGGAAATTAATTGTGGAATATGGTAAGAAATTAATTGACTCTGATCTGACTACAGGTACAGGTGGGAATTTAAGTATCTTAAATAAAGATCAAGGGCTGGTAGCAATTAGTCCAAGTGGTGTTGACTATTATAAAGTGCAAAAAGAAGATATAGTAGTTATCGATTTAGAGGGTAAGATTGTTGAAGGAAAGAACAAGCCTTCAAGTGAATTAGCTATGCATTTAGCTGTTTATAATAATCGTAAAGATATATTTTCAGTTATTCATACTCATTCCATTTATGCTACTTCAATTGCCTGTTTGAATATTGAGCTGCCGGCTGTACATTATATGATTGCTGTTGCCGGTGATAAGGTTCCCTGTGCTGATTATGCAAGTTTTGGCACGCAAGAATTGGCTCAAAATGCTGTAGAAAGCCTTGGAGAAAAATATAAAGCAGTTTTACTGGCCAACCATGGGCTTTTAAGCTGTGGACTTGATATCAAAGGGGCCTTTAATGTGGCTGAAGAAATAGAATATGTGGCTGAAGTTTACTTTAGAACCAAAGCAATTGGAGATCCCGTAATTATAGATCCAGCAGAAATGAAAAGGATGGAAAAGGCTTTTGAAACTTATGGTCAATAATTATTTTGGAAGTTTTATTATAGGAATAAATAATGTTAAAGATATCCTAAGATAAATTTATTAAATATTGATTTTAATTATTTAGGAATGGAAAACGAAGAATTTAATCAACAAAATATAGATCTTAAGATAGCAGATAAGTTTGAGGTAATAGATTATGATGAGGATTATGTTTATTTGACCTTTAGAAGAAAAGTGTTTTTTTATCCAGAAATGTTTTATAAAATCTTAGTAGAACTAAATGTAATGTATGAACTTAATGAGGACTTTGAAGATGATTTAAATATGGATAAACTAGAAAAGGAAATTGATGAAAATAGGGATATTCTTGCTCCTGTATTAGAAAAAGTATCTTTACTTATTGGTAATATAACAAATGCGGATGATGACTTAACTATAATCACTCCACCATTTTTTCAGGAAGAAAAGCAGGGATTATAGTCATTCCTATACTCAATGGCTATCTTAATCCCTGCTTTTTAAGATTTTTAACTCTTCTTTTTGCTTCTAAATAGATATTTTGTCTGCTGCCTACAATGATCAGCAGGCACACTTTATTATCTTCTAAAATTTTAAAAATAGCCCTATATTGACCATCAGCTAAAGTAAATTTAAAACTTCTTAAACCTTTTAGAGTTCCAGATAAAGATTTGCTTTTTTTATTAGCTAGGAAATTATACCTGATGGTTTGTTGTGGATAATATTTATAGTTTCATAATTTCCGCTATCAACAAAATTTAACCTTACTATATTACAGAT
>Ga0208664_100081_pt1 | contig 38747 bp, 39 predicted proteins | sample Wag42014_10_20_FD_187332 | JGI IMG/M metagenome (GOLD analysis project Ga0208664, IMG submission 187332) | Deep subsurface shale carbon reservoir microbial communities from Ohio, USA - Utica-2 Time Series 2014_10_20 (SPAdes) (version 2) ... | reverse complement strand
TTACGAGACCCTGAAACAAGTGATTACCGAAGGATAGCACCAGTCTTTCAGACTGGTAAATATGTTGCCAAACATCCAATTTATCTTTGCAATGCTCAGATGTTACAGGGAGACAATTATGGAATCATGCAAAACTCTCGTAATTGAAGTTGTTGAACCTTGAACACAGAATGTTGAACCAAAAACTCTGTAATCCCTTAATTCTTATCTTATAACTTAGTGCTTAGCACTTAACACTATCTTCTCATTTTCCACTTTGGAGTGTTATTGTAACGAGGGTAAAGGATCCTTCTTTTGATTTGATTTCCAGCTTACCATTCAAGTCGTCAATAATGCGCTTAACGATACTCAGTCCTAAGCCGCTTCCTGTGTATTTTTTCTTGATATTTTCCACTCTGTAAAAGCGCTGGGTTATTTTCTGAATTTCGCCGGAAGGAATTCCTATACCGGTATCATAAAAGGATAATATGATTTTTTCATCCTTTTCTTCGGCTGATATTTCAATGAGACCGCTTTCTTTGTTATATTTTATGCTGTTGCTGATCAGATTATTTACCACATAGGATAATGCCTGAGAATCCGCATAAAAATACAGATTTTCAGGTACATTAATGTTAACTTTCAGATTCTTAAGATTAATTTCTTCTTCAAAAAACTCGATTTTGTCTCTTATTAAATCATGAAAATATATCTCTTCATGCTCATATTCGTAGCTGAAATGCTCAAGTTTGGTGATTGTTATTACCTGGTTGAAAAGCATGTTCAATGTTTTTGAATTTCTTTTTATCACTTTAATAGCCTTTTCAAGTACTTCATCATCATTTTTCATATTAGGATCGAGAAGTATATCCGTATAGGACATTATTTTGGTCATGGGAGTTCTTACCTCATGAGCCACTGAATCCAGTACGTCTGTTTTAAATTTGGTTGTTTTTCTAAGCTCCTGGTTTTTCTTGCGAAGCTCTTCATTTAGTTTCACATATCCGGATACGGCGTCTTTCAGGCGGCTTTTGAGATTCTCTTCACTTTTTGCCACTCTTTTACACATAAGCTCAAAAGCATCCGAAAGCTCCTGTATTTCATCGTTTGTTTTAATATCGGTTTTTATGTCGTAATTTTTGTTAAATACTGAGTGGGCAGCAACATTAAGCTTTTTCAGGTGTTTTAATATCAGGTTATTCAGCAGTACAATAACAGCGAACATAATCCCCGTGTAAATAATAAAACCGGAGATATAAAAAAGAATATTCGTGGATTGCATTGCCGCTTCAATATTTTTCATAGGAACATACACCGAGATACCGCCCCGGAATTCTCCCACATCATATCCCTGATAGTAGTGGCATTTAAGGCAGGATTCATTTATATATAGTGGAGCCATGTATCTGTAAATTTTTTCCCCTTTGTCATTTTCAATTATTTTTGCGTATTCTTCAGCCCGTCCTTCTTTAAAAGCTTTCATCGCTTTCTTTTCAAATTTATCCGGAGCATTTTCCGGATTTACCAGCTTGTCGCTTGTTATGTGAAATCTGAAATCAGCCATTCTGCTGGCATATTGTGAAAGTTCTTTAGTTGCCACTGCAGGGACAGGATCTATCCGTCTGTCATTTTCAGACACCCATTGCCTTGTAATAACAATCATCTCGAATAACGTTTCAGCCTGAATTTTTGCCTGCTCCATCAAAGTATTGCGCTGATGGTTCCATATAAGCAGGGAAGCTGGAATAAGGATTATTAAAGTGATAATAGAAAGAAACGTAATAATCTTACCGGTTAATTTCATGATTCAATCTTGTATCCGACACCTGAAACGGTTTTAATAAAACTCGGGTTCTTTGGATTATCCTCTATCTTTTGCCGCAAATGCTGTACATGAACATCAAGGCTGCGGGAAAATTTATATAAAACATCTCTGCCCCAAAGCTCCTTTATTATCTTATCTCTGCTTAATGTTTGTCCTTTGTTACGAATAAAATATAATAATAGATCATATTCTTTCGGTGTCATCTCTACCAGCCTGGAGTTTTTCATTACACTTCGCTCATATGTATTAATTACCAGATCTTTATAATGTATTTCGCCTTTCTCATTTTCATTTATATCCGGTTCCGGGCAGCATCTGCGCATTATTGCCTTTATTCTTGCAACCAGTTCAATATTTTCGAAAGGCTTTGTTAAATAATCATCAGCACCGTATTCAAAGCATAAGACCTTGTTTGTGGCGCTTTCTTTGGCGGAAAGAATAAGAATAGGTGTGTTGTACTGCTTTCTGATTAATTTGCAGAGCTGCTCTCCGTCAATATCCGGCAAACCCAGATCCAGAATTACCAGGGAATAGCTGTTATTTTTAAGAAGCTCTAACCCCTGCAGGCCGGAAGTGCTGGTGATTACTTCAAAATCCTCCATTTTGAGGAGTATTTTTACCAAATCAAGTATTTCAACGTCATCGTCTATTACAAGTATTCTACATTTCATTTAACAATAATATCATACGCATATCATAATTCAATAGAATTTAAATCTGAGCGTATCCCTTTTTTTGTTGTCCGGGCAGGAATCTATGCATATTCCGCAGTTGTGACATAACGGATTTTTCCCTTCTTTCATAGGATTTAACACCATAGGACAGGATTTTATACACAATTTACACATGCTGCACTCCGATTCGATTTTTGTGACTTTCAGAGCTTTTTTTCTGTCGATCATGGATAAAAAAATCCCTGTGGGGCACAGCAGCCGGCACCAGAAAAAGTAAAAGAAAAAAAACTCCAGAGTCAGCAGAATAAGTATAAATACAATCTCAAACGTAAAATAGTGAAATTTCACCAGAATCAACGCCTGAGATGATATTATGCCGGGGGCTGAAATAAGGTTAAGCAAAGGAATTCCTGCTATCCCTGTGATAAATAAGCCTGTTAGCAGAAAAAGCAGACGTATGCAGTTGCTTTTGTTAACCAAATTTTTCGAGTATTTCGGTTTTTTTGGTCTGAGCTTTAATATATTTCTTAATTTTTGCAGCATTTCCACCAGAAAATGGTAGGGACAGAACCAGCTGCACCATATACGTCCGAAAAGCAGGGCAAGCAAAACCGGTATGATTACCGAAATCAACATTACTGTATTTATCGTTTCAGCTGTAATGACCGACTGGAATACAGCCAATGGATCAGCCATGGCTACATCACCGAAATCGATAGAGTAAAAGGTTCCTTTTATAAAATAAATTTCAAGAATATTAAGCAAGGGTACCACAAATATTCCAATCAATACAACGATCTGAACGATCCTTCTGTAAAAGGAAATCTTCAACTAATATACCTCCTGAGAGTTCAATGCTTACCCTGTTAAGTGCCGTAGGCAATCAGCGTAGCTGATATTTAACAGGATTCAATGTTGATAAAAATTTGGTTATTCATGGTTATTTATAGTTATTCATCGTTATTTGTTGTTTAAGTAAACTTAGTACTTAGCACTTAACACTAATATTTCCTAAAACCCAAAACCTATTACCATGTTTTCTTCTAACTCCCTCCCCATCTCACTAATTCCCTATTTCTCTTACTCTCTATCCTCACTCAGTCCCAGCCTTCTATATTTTTATGTATTTCAAAGTCGTATTCAAAATCAGGCTCCGAACCGAAAGACGATATCCCCTCTTTTTTCTCAATTGTTTCTTCATGTTTGTTGGTACTGTTATTGTCTATTTCTTCTGCAGGTTTTATATTGTATTTTCGGTAAAAGAATCCGGCTTCTTTTTTATTCATCATTCCTTCAGGAATAATATTTATCGCTTTCTCGGGGATAGTTGGGCATTTTTCCGTGCATATACCGCAACCCACACACTTTTCCGTTGTAACGGGGAGGATGAATTTTTCCATCACGATTGCTTCATCCATAAGCGGACAGGCGTTATAACATGTGGAGCAGAGCAGGGCTTTGCCACTGGCTCTTTCTGTTTCTTCTTCCCTGTAATATATGTAATTATAACAAAGCTCCTGGTCTATAACGGCTTTGCCCATTGTTACCTCTTTTTTGTCGGTAATTTTGGGATCAAGAGCTTTAGTGGGGCAAACTTCCGGACATTTCATACACAGATAGCACGCTTTGTCCTCTGCAAACACATACGGTGTGCCGATTTGAAGTCTTTCATAAAGATCGGCACGCTTTATAGAATCGTACGGGCACACTTCTATGCATCTTGCGCAACGGATACACAGTTCCATAAACCGTTTTTCTGAAACTGCCCCGGGTGGTCTCAGCCTGTTGATTTTATAATAACCTTTAAAGGGGTTATTATTAAGGAGATTTCTTAAATCCTCCAGGATGCTCATAAGTGCTTTTTCTTCTTTTTGCCAAAGCCTTTAAGGCTTATATTTTTTTTATTGCCTTTTTCAATTTGTTCCACCTCCTCTTCAAAATGAAAATAATGATGTGCAATATTTATTATATTTTCATTACTACTCAATGTGTTACACAGCTCTTCCAATTTTTCATCACTTTCTGCTTCAATAGCCACTACAATATTCTGATTGTCTTCAGAAGAGGTATAAATTTCAACCTGAGGATAGCCCTTCAAAAATTCCTTAACATCGTCCAGTGTATTTTCTTTTATGGTAACTAAGCTTCCCGAAAATATCATTTTACCCCCTAATATTGGCTTAATTAAGGGGCGGTATTATACCGCCCCCCTTGTAAATTTTTATAATCCCGGAAATGCAGAGTTTATATCTTCTATGACGTATCTGTCTGCAACATTTTTGGGACCGGATATACGCTCAATTTTGACAGCGGCTATTTTGAATTCCGGCTCTTTTGAACCTTTATCCACAGCGTCATTGCAGACAAAGTTTATCATCCGGTCGATATGCTGATCATGCCACGGTACAAAAAGAATCCCGGGCATTGAGTTTTTAACTATTACAGCAGGAAGAATGCTTGAGCCGCGTTTGCTTGTAACTTTTATCATATCGCCGCTGGTAATATTGTATTTTTTTGCATCATCCGGATGGATTTCAAGATATCCGTTGGGATGGGCTCTTGCTATTTCAGGCACTCTCATTGTCATTGTGCCGGTATGCCACTGTTCAATCACCCTCCCTGTTGTCAAATAAAAAGGATATTCTACAGAAGGAGTTTCAGCAGGTCCTGCGTACGGTCTTAGGAAAATATTGGCTTTTCCTTCGCCTTTTTTATCCATATAGAAATAGACTTTTTCATCCGAAGGGATCTCCTTGTTAAATAATTTTTTAAATCCTTCGTGATTGAACATGGGATCCATCCCAGGCACATATCTTTTATAAGTGCCGGGGTGCTCAATGGAAGGGCATGGCCACTGAAGACCGGCAGGTTCTTTCTTCAGCCTGTCGTATTTTGCACCCCAGAGAGTATGTTCAGTATCTTTGGTTACAGTAATATAATCGGTCCAGGCTTTTTCGTTTGCAATCATGGAATCGTCATCATTCCACGGAATCAGCTTTTCCAGCCCCATTCTTTTGGCAAGCTGGGCTGCAATCCATATATCAGGTTTTGCCTCGCCCGGAGGGTTAATGCACTTTTCTGTCAATTGGCTTCTCCGTTCGGAACATCCGAATACTCCGCCCTTTTCATAAATAAAAGCGGCAGGCAGCACTACATCTGCAAGCTGGGTAGTCCTTGTGGGAAAAATATCCAGCACTACAAGAAAAGCATTTTTCATGCCTTCCAAATACTTGTTCAGGTTAGGCAGGGATTGCGCCGGATTTGTGGTGGATGTCAGCATCCCTTTGATCGGTTTATCCGGATTGTTCTCTCCGCCAAGGTTGTCAAACATTTTCATTGTATGAAAGCCTGGTTTTGCATCTATTGTGTCTTTAGGGATTTGCCATGCCTTTTCCACATAGCTGCGCCACATATCATTTGCCACAGGTTTTGTGCCGGGAAGCAGGTGACATAGTGAGCCTGTTTCTCTGACACCGCCGCAGGCATTTGGCTGACCTGTTAAAGAAAATGAATCTGCTCCCGGTTTTGCTATGTTACCTGTTATCAGATGAAGATTATGTATGAGATTGTTTGCCCACACACCTCTGATTCTCTGATTCAGCCCCATTGTCCACATTGTATAGGTAGCTCCGCTGTTAGCAAACCACTCTGCAGCTTTTCTGATGTTTTCGGCGGGGCACCGGGTCAATTTTTCTACTTTTTCCGGAGTGAATTGGTCGACAAAGTCAGCGTATTTCTTAAAGTCATAAGTGTTTTTTCCGTCAGTGATTCTGGCATTGTTTTTTATAAAATCTTCATTGTGCCAGTTATTTTTTATAATTTCCCTTGCCATGCTGTGAAATACTGCCAAATCTGTCCCCGGATCCACCGGCAGCCATAAGTCGGCGATTTTTGCCGTGTTTGTTTTTCTTGGTTCACACACGATAATTTTTACATCGGGGTTGTTTAGTTTATGTCTCATGACACGCCGGAATATGATAGGATGACATTCGCTGGTGTTGGAGCCCACAAGGAATATGCATTTGGATTTTTCTATATCGGCATAGCTTCCAACAGGCTCATCGGAACCGAATGTTGAAACATATCCGCCCACTGCACTGGCCATGCAAAGTCTTGGGTTTCCTTCAACCATGTTGCTCCCAAACCCGCCTTTCCAGAGCTTGTTAAATGTATAGCTCTCTTCGGTCATGCATTGACCGGAGCCGTAATAAGCCACTGCATCTTTTCCGTATTTGTTTTGTAAATATTTGAATTTATCCGCAACATGATCCAAGGCTTTGTCCCAGCTTACTCTTTTGAAATTTCCGTCTTTCTGTCTGATCATCGGATATTTCAATCTGTCAGGGTGATACATTACTTTATAGGCAAGAAATCCTTTAACACACAAAAAACCAAAATTCGTTTTTGCATCCGGATTGCCTTTTATGGCAACTGCTTTTCCGTTTTTTACCCCAACGTAAACGCCGCATCCTGTGCCACAGAATCTACATGCACCTTTCACCCACTTATCCACATCCTCCCGGGCTTTGGCATTTTTTGGAAAATTTATTCCCACTGAAGCCGCAGTAGCTGCTGCAGCACTTAACTTAATAAAATTCCGTCTGGTTACATTCATATCTTTACCTCCTAATAAAATTTGATGTTATTTGTGATATGCGAAACTGTGCTCCAGGTGACATGAACTGCAGCTTTTTTCAGGTTTAGGGTTATGGGAGTATTCTTTCGGATGGCAACCTCTGCAGGTTTCATTGGGGGTCGCTACGACAAAATTGTCCTGGCTTCCGTGGCAAACCTGGCATTTTACCATTGCAAAACCGTGCATACTCTTCTCCCATTCTTTATATAAATCAGGAGTCATTTCGCTGTGGCATTCACTGCAGTCTTTGTTTCCCATATCAACAGGATGTTCCACTGTTTTTTTCATTTTAACATCAGTACTCTTTTCTGAAACGTTTTGACTGTTCACAGCACAGGCTGATATAAATAAAGCCGTGCAAAATATTAAGAGAACAGAAAAATAAAAATTTTTGGAATACATGTTCACCTCCAGGGTTTATATTACTTAAATTTTACAGGTAATTTTGTTAAAGTGAGGTAAAAAGAAAAAAGAAATGGTAAATTTTGTAAAAAATTTCGTTAACATCTTTTACAGTCAAATAACTTCTTTTACCAAACATTAACAAGCAACTGGTTTATATTCTAATATCAAACTTTATCGGAGGTGTTTGTATGAGGAAGTTTTTATTTTTGTTTATTGTGGCGGCATTAACAATGCTGTTTGCTGGCACAGTATCCGCTATTACCATTAAAGGTGTCCAGGTGGATGCAGAATCAGCTAAGTGCATAAGCTGCCATGAAGATGAGGTTATTGCTCCCAAAGTTAATGAGCAGTGGTCTCACAGTGCTCACGCCAAAAACGGTATAGGTTGTCTTTCATGTCATATGGCTGAGCAAAGTGATTTTGATGCAATGGATCACTACGGGCAATACGTTGCCAAGCATCCTACTCCAAAAGACTGTGCAATGTGCCATCCCCAGGAAGTTGAGGAAAATACTAAAAGTAAACACGCATATCCTTTCTGGTTATATGCATCAGCCGACAGGTCTGTTTTCGAACCTATTGTTGGAACCAAGCAGGGATGCGAATCCTGTCATAATATTTCCGCTATGTGGCCGGACGGAAGTGTAGGTGAGTGCGATGTATGTCACTCCAAACACACCTTTGACGTTAAGCAGGCAAGACATCCAAATACCTGTGGCGAATGCCATCTTGGGCCTGATCATCCGCAAAGAGAAATTTATTATGAATCCAAACACGGAAATATTTTCAGAGCGAATGAAGCAAATCTGAATCTTAATTACAATTCATCAGAAGTGGACGGAATTCCTCTTCCTTCACCGGTATGCACAACCTGTCACATGGATAGTGCTCCGGGAGTAAAAGGAACCCACAATGTCAGTGCCAGGCTGGCATGGGAGTCCCAGGCACCGTGGAGTTACAGAACTATTTGGTTTGAAGAGGAGCTGGGAACATGGCAGGAAAAGAATGAGCAAATGAAAACTGTATGTAAAAATTGCCACGCACCGGCTTTTGTTGAAGACTACTTTATGATGTACGACCTCGTAAACCTTCAGTACAACGAAATCAGACGTCAGTTTGTTAAATGGGCAAAACTTTACGAGAAAAAAGGACTGATCAAGCCCCTTAAAGAAACGACCGTTGACGGGCATACAAAAACATATTCCAATACAGTTCTGAATGCCAGCTGGTACACCAAAGCCAGTGAACTTCTCTACAATTCATGGCACCATGAAGGCAGAAGATTCAGAATGGGTGCAGCTATGCAGGCGCCTGATTATGTGCAGTGGCACGGTATATGGGAATTGCAGCACAATCTTCAGGAAATGATAGCCTGGGGTGCTGAAAGAGGTGTGGAAGAAGCCAAAAAAATCAACGAAAGCGATTCACCCACAAAATTCTTCACCTATAAAATTTATGACGTTCCAGGTGGTTTGTATTCATTTGTGACACCGGAGCAGAATGATGTACCGATGCTTTATCAGGTAATACCCAATTATTGGGAAAAAGCAAAGGCAAACGTTAAAGCCGCTTATAAGCAGGGACTTATCACAGAAGAAACCTGGGAAAGATGGCTTACAAGGTATGAAAACAAAGACAAATACCTCGGCAAAGACTATGCCGGCCATGAGATTTTCCAGAAATATAATGAGCGCAGAAAGAAAGAGCTCGTTGATGATGACGGTCCGCTTTCCGATGCGATAGGTCTTGACCTGCCGTCAAAAACACCGTTTGAAGAAAAAGAGAAATAACATTTATACAGGGGGCGGTTTTCCGCCCCCGCTTTATTATATTTGTCCCGATTTTCATCTAAACCTTTTTGGGTGATGTTCCGGCTGAATATAAAAGATTAGGAGGAAATTTATGAAAAAAGTTTACAGTGTTTTACTGATAATTATTATGGCGGGGATTTTTTCCACTGTTAGTGCGGAAGAAAAAGTTGCCCGTCTTGATGATGAGATTATAACAAAGTCAATGTTAGAAGAGTATGTTGATAATTTTTTGGGCGAAGATTACAAAAAAATGCTGAATTCTGAGAGCGGAGTGAAAAAGCTTGCAGATTTTTACATAAACAGGCAGATAATACTGGAAAAAGCAAAGAAAACAATAAAACCTGATAACGAACTGTTAAAGGGGCACATGAACGGTGAAAAGGAAAATAAAAAAACAGAAAACACCATGTATATTACCGCATTTTTAAAACAGGAAATAAATGACAAACTTAGCCTTTCGAAAAAAGAGATGCAGCGTTATATGAAAAAGCACAATATCGATTCAAAAAGAGAGGCTGAAATCAAATTGAGTAACGAGAAAAGAAAGAAAATGTTCGATGAACTTATTGAAGAATTAAGGGCGGAACACACGATAAAATACTTTTAATTCATTCAAAGAACAGTCTTTAGTGTTAAGTACTAAGTCTTAAGCGCTAAGTGCTAAGTGTTAAGTACTAAGCAGAAACGCAGAAATTATTAGCATATAGTTGGAGATCCCTCGGCTTCGCTCGGGATGACATAACTTGTTGTCATTTCGAACGAAGTGAGAAATCTCTACCATGAGACCTTTGCATAATTCCATAATTGTCACCCTGAACTTGTTTCAGGGTCTCATAACTTACTGATATAATTAGATGCTGAAATAAATTCAGCATGACTAAATAGAGTTGTGCAAAGGTCTCACCATAAGAAACGATATAGCAAACAAATATACAAGTGTGCTTAAGTGTTAATACACCAATACACAACTCAACCAATCCCACCTTTTTTGTCCCCGGAGGGTTTATTTATCTGTTATTAATAAAATTTTCAAGATCTATAAGTGTAAAACAGGTTTCTTTGAAAATACGTTTCATAAGTATGCGAAAGTAAACGGCAGTGACCTCTGCATCGTATAACGCTCTGTGCCTTTTATAGGAATTTGTAACATTTATATTGTACATATCCGTTATGTAATCAAGGTTGTGTTTGCTGGCTGACGGATTAACAATTCTCGACAGCTTAAGCGTATCCAGAGTAAATGTAAAAGGATTCCTAATGCTGTAATCTTTCATTTCATTTTTAAGGAAAGAAAGATCTTTTTTAGCATTATGAGCAACGATAACACTTCCCCTGGCAAAATCGATAAAATCATATATAGCCACACATACATCTGGCGCATTTTGTACATTTTCGTCGGTTATACCGTGAATTTTCGTGGAAGATTCGGGTATCGTTATTCCGGGGTTTACCAGTGTATGAAATTTAGAGCGCTGGATTCTGAAGCCGGGTGCAATTTTCACAGCCCCGATTTCAATAATTTTATCCCCCCCCTCAGGACTGGTGCCTGTTGTTTCCAAATCAAAAACAACGTATGTCAGCTTGTTAAGAGGTGAATCCAACACTTCGGTGGAATATTTACTCAAACGGCATTCATTCATCATAACAATATCAGCCCTTCTGAGAATTCAGGACCCGGATGATTCTGTATGCAGCCATTGCAGCGCCAAAGCCATTGTCAATATTGACAACAACGATTCCCCCGGCACAGCTTGAAAGCATAGACATTAGTGCGCTATAACCGCCTGATGAAACACCATATCCCACTGATGCAGGCACAGCCACCACAGGTTGGGCAAACATCCCCCCAATCACAGTGGGCAAAGCCCCTTCCATCCCGGCAATAACAATCAGTACGTCCATTTCAGCTATTTCCTTTTTATAGTAAAATAACCTGTGAATACCGGCAACACCTATATCGATAAATTTCTTATAACAGACACCGATACATTCCAGGATTGCTCCCGCTTCATGGGCTACTTTTGCGTCCGAAGTCCCTGCCGTGATAATACCGACACAGCCGTACATTTTCGCAGGGACAGATGTTATTTTTTTCATTATTCCGGCTTCAGGCAAAAAATCAAAATCAGGAAATTTCTTTTCCAGATAATCCATTTTTTCATAATTAAGACCGGTACAAACAAAATCCAACTTTTTGTCCATGTACTCTTTTGCTATTTTTTCAATCTGATATGCACTTTTGGAAACACCGAAAATAATTTCATCAAAACCAAGGCGTTCCTTCCTCTCCGTATCAATAAAAAAATCATCACCAATAATTTTATCATTTTTTGCTTTCTCCAAGGCTCCGGCTGCCGAAATTTCTCCTGCCTCAATCTTAAAAAAAAGCTCCGCAAGTTTTTCATTTGTCATTTTTAAACCCTTTACAAACAATATATATTTCAAATGAGTTTTTTCGAGTGGATTTAGGTCGATATATCGATACTTTGTCAAAACATTTCTTGATTTTCTCTACAAAATGTTTGGTATCTTCACCATCAAACAGCTTTGCAAGAAAATTTCCGTTCTCTTTTAACACATTTTTACTAAAGTGAAAAATATTTTCCACCAACCGAAGACTGTTAGCATGGTCCGCAAATTTTTGCCCCGAAGTATTGGGTGCAGCATCTGAAACCACAACACTGTACTCCGGATAAACCTCTAAAACACGGGTTAGTGTATTTTCATCAAATAAATCACCTTTTATAAACGAAAAGTTTGGATTTTTTATTCCATCTATATCTATAATATCGACAGCCACGACATGCCCCTGCACACCGGTCATTTCAAAAAGCACCTGTGACCAGCCACCGGGTGCAGCACCTGCATCCATTACAATATCCCCTTTTCTTATTAGATTAAATTTATCATTAATTTCTTTAAGCTTGTATGCCGCTCTGGACTTGTAGCCTTCATCCTTCGCTTTTTTGTAAAAAGTGTCCTTTCTTTTGTACATCAGACAGTTTCCATAGGGATTACTTCATAATGTTCAAGATGGCAGCGATCATTTGGTTTGATTTCAATAGAAATATTATAAGTAAGCTCAATCTCATCTATACTTTCTTTTTCATAATTAAGTATATTGTCCACAACGTCAGAGTGGGCCTCCACAAAAATCCTTTTATTGTTAAAATAAGGTGCAATCCGCCGTACTTCCCTTAAAATATCATAGCATGTGGTAACCTTGGATTTCACCAATCCCCTGCCTTCACAGTAGGGGCAGGCTTCACTCAGTGTTTTGGTCAGACTGTCCTGTACCCTTTTTCTTGTTATTTCAAAAAGGCCCAGAGGTGAAATATTTACGACTGTAGCCTTTGCCCTGTCGTTCTTCAGCTCATTTTCAAGAGTTTTAAGAACTTTCTCCTTATGTTCATCTTTCTCCATGTCAATAAAATCCACGATAATAATTCCCCCAAGGTTTCTTAACCTCAGTTGTGTTGCAATTTCTCTTGCTGCCTCAAGATTTGTTTTCAAAACAGTTTCATCAAAATTTCTCTTACCCACATAACGCCCCGTGTTAACATCTATAACTGTAAGAGCTTCCGCCTGATCAATAACAATGTAACCTCCTGATTTCAGCCAAACACGTCTGTCCAAAAGTCTGCTGATTTCAATTTCTATATTATAATAGTCAAAAATAGGCATATCATTCTCATATAGCTGAAGAGAGACATTTAAATCAGGAAGATATTCCCTTATAAAAGATTTCATCTTCATATAAGTGGATTTATTGTCAATAATAATAGTTTTAACATCATCATTGGTCATATCCCTCAAAATCCGGTAAATAAGATCCAGATCTTCATAAATCAGATCGGGAACCTTGCCTTTCTTTGAAGATTTTTGTGTTTTAGTCCATATTCTCATAAGGTAATCCAAATCCTTGGCAAGCTCCTCTTCATCTGAGCCTTCACTGACTGTTCGGGCAATAAGCCCCATATTTTCAGGTTTTAAAGATGTCAAAATCTCCTTAAGTCTGTCCCGCTCCTCTTCACTTTCAATTTTTCTGGATACACCCAAGTGATCGTAAGTGGGCATCAAAACAAGATACCGCCCAGGAATAGTTAGATGAGTTGTTATTCTTGCTCCTTTCTGACCGATAGGCTCTTTTGCAACCTGAACAACTATCTCCTGGTTTTCCTGCAGCAGATCTTCTATTGGTACAAAAACCTTTTCCTTAATGCCGCCGTTTTCATCCATGTCAACGCTGTCGTCAATCTCATTTGCCACACGATCTTCCATAATGGAAAAATGTTCACTGTCACTGATATACACATCCGCTACATGAAGAAAAGCCGCTTTATTTAATCCTATATCCACAAAAGCCGATTGCATACCTGGCAATACTTTAACAACTCTGCCCCGATATATATTTCCGGCAACACCTTTGTTTTTTACCCTCTCAATATAAATTTCAGAAACACTGCCATTATCCATAATGGCAACTCTTGATTCATTGGATGTGGCATTTATAATAATATCCTTTGACAAAACATTACCCCTTTAGCTTTTTAATGACTTCCTTAGCAATACCTTTAAGCGTTGGAAAAACTCCCTTTCCAGTTAAAGCGGATGCTTCAAAATATTGTACATTTCTATAATTTAATGCCTGTTCAAGTTCACTTACCGGGATAAGATCCGGCAAGTCTCTTTTATTATACTGCAAAACCAGTGGAATATTATCCAAATTATAGCCATGCTCTTCCAGATTATCCCTTAAATTATCAAAGCTGTCCAGGTTTGCATCCATACGCTCAATCTGTGAGTCAGCGACAAATACTATACCGTCAGCGCCTTTCAGTATAAGTTTTCTGCTGGCATTATAAAACACCTGTCCGGGAACAGTATACAAATGGAATCTGACTTTAAAACCTTTTATTTCGCCGAGTTTTAGAGGCATAAAGTCAAAAAAGAGAGTACGCTCAGATTCTGTGGCAAGTGAAATCATTTTACCTTTGCTTTTTTCATCTGTTTTTTCATAAATATATCGCAGGTTTGTTGTTTTACCGCAAAGCCCCGGTCCGTAGTATACAATTTTACAGTTAATCTCTTTAGTGGAATAGTTTATAAAAGACACATGTCACCCCTGCCCGGTTTCAGAGTCCGACGGGCCAAACAGTTTTTCAATATCATCATCTGTAATATCATCAAATAAACCGTCATTATTTTCTCTTCTCTTATTTTTTTCCGCATTTTCAAGCAAATCTTTCAGTCTGTTAACAAATTTTTTCACCCGAAGCCTTATAAGCCCAAGAGATGTGGACTCGTCAAAGATAACCACCAGTATCACCATTTTATATATTAAGCTTATATGGACATGCTCATTTTCACCTTCATGAAAAAGTATGGAAAATTCATTTTCACCCAGTAGCTTGGCAAGTCCGTCAGTGGCAGCAACATTCCCGGCAACAAGGGCAGCAATAGATGTAGTGTCATATTCCGTATTATGAGAAGCACAGGTAAGCAACTGCCCGTCCTTGTCTATCAAAAAAGTAGCAGAAGCACCGGATTCACTTTTCAAAAGCTCCAGTTCTTCCGACAATTTATTAATTATCTCCTCATCATAAAGCCATTTTTTATCATTCATGAAAATTCCTTATCAACCATGCATCTATTCATTTCATTGCATCTGCCTTCTGTTTTCAATCGCCTTTAAAATAGTTAAATCATCAGAAAATTCAAGTAAACCGCCGGTTGGTACCCCACTTGCAATACGGGTGGTTTTCACATCAAAGTCTTTCAGTAATTTGTATATATAGGTGGCAGTAGTTTCACCTTCGACATCAGGGTTGGTGGCAATAATAACCTCGTTTACTTTACCTTCAGCCACCAGGTTAACAAGACGTTTAAGATTAAGCTCATCAGGGCCTATTCCGTCCAAAGGAGCAATTTTACCCCCCAACACATGATAAACGCCTTTGAATCTCCCGCTGGCTTCAATAATAAAAATATCCTTCGGCTCTTCCACTACACAAACCACTTCCCTGTCTCTGGACTCATCCGAACATATACTACATATGTCACTGTCAGAAAGCCCGCCACATTCACGACAATATTTGATATTTTTTTTTAAATTCACAAGACTTTCCGAAAGCTCTTTTACTTCACTCTCGCTCATCTTCATTATATACATAGCCAAACGTTGAGCGGTCTTCTTTCCTATTCCCGGAAGTTTACTCAGTTCAAAAACACACTTATCAAAACTTCTTACTTTCAGCATCTTCAGAACATACCAGGGATATTCATCCCCATCCCTCCGGTAAGCTTAGACATCCTTTCCTGTACCATTTCCTGGGATCTTTTCATACCCTCGTTTACTGCAGCTATTATAAGATCTGAAAGCATTTCCTTGTCTTCTGGATTTACAACATCGTCCTCTATCTTGATTTCAAGCAATTCCTGCTTTCCGTTCACTTTTACTGTAACCATACCCCCGCCTGCTGATGCCTCTACAATTTCCTTGGCAGCCTCTTCCTGGACTTCCTCCATTTTCTTTTGCATTTTCTGTGCCTGTTTCATCATTTGCTGAATATTCATTTAACTATCCTCCTGATTTATGATAATAATCTTTAACATCCGGTTATTTCAACTTATAACCATTTGCTATTTACTTTTTTTATAAACATGGACATCTATAATTTCACCATTCAAATCGTTCATGATTTTGTTAACTATTTCGTTTTTTTTTACTTCATCTTTCATTTTTTTTTCATAATAGGTCTCAATCTCTTTTTTCTTCTGCGCTAAGCCTTTTTTTTTACTGCCTTTTTCAAGTATAACAGACAGTTTTCTTTCATCATCGAAAAAAGATTTCATAACACTTTTAAGTAATGCTAAGTGCTCCTTTTTGTTAATAATATCGTAATGAAATTTTTTTTCTTCGGCAAAGCCAATTTTCATTTCGTTGGCATCAGAAGAAATAATATAGCCATGACTGAGATTAGCAGATGTGGCTGGATTTTTTTCTGCAAGTTTATCCAGTAACAATTGCCATATTTTATCATTATCATTTAAATCCTTTTCGGAAGTAAGTTTTGTATTTTCTGCCCCCCGATGTTCTTCCAGATAAGAAGAAGATGCTGGGGATACATCCGATCTTATAACTCTGGATATATTGGCAGCTTTATACATACCGAATTCAAAGACATATTGCTGTAAATCATAAAATTTTAAGTCCTGCAGTAGCTTCTGAAAAACCTGAAACAATGCAAATGCTTTATTTTCATCTATTTTACCGGAAACGTTTTTGAAATAAGATATCTCATCTGCAGTTAACTCTTTTTCAGAAAACGATCCTGTGGCTTTGGCAAAAAGAATGTGTTTCAGGTATTCCAGCATAGTTTTCACCACAAAAGCATAATCCAGTCCTTTGAGGTTAATTTCCTCAACCTTGGAAGCCAATTTCCCGATATCTTCGCTAACCACGAAATCGAAAAGTTCATTTATCATATCGTGATCGGAAAGCCCCAACAAGTATGCTGTATCTTTTATATTCACACTGCCATTCGAATAAGCAACCACCTGATCCACAAGAGAAAGACTGTCTCTCATACACCCTTCGGAGTTTCTCATAATAACACTGAGGGCATCATCATCAAAATCTATCCCCTCATTTTTCAGAACTTCTTTCAAATATCCAAACATGAAATCTGGAGATATTTTCTTGAAATCGTACCGCTGGCACCTGGACAAAATAGTAGGCGGTATTCTGTGTGCATCCGTTGTAGCCATAATAAAAATAACATGCTCAGGTGGCTCTTCAAGAGTTTTCAGGAGGGCATTGAAAGCGGGCTCAGTGAGCATATGTACTTCATCTATAATATAGATTTTATAGTTGCATTTGGCCGGTATAAACCGAACAGTCTCCCTTAGCTGCCTGATTTCATCGATACCTCTGTTGGAAGCGCCGTCTATTTCAATAACATCCATCGAAGTTCCATCTGTTATTTCCTCACAAATCTCACACCCATTACAGGGATTGACACCACGGGGTGACAAGCAATTTACAGCTTTGGCAAAAATCCTGGCAGTACTGGTTTTGCCCACACCCCTCGGACCTGTAAAAAGGTAAGCATGGGATATACGCCCAAGTTCAATAGCATTACGCAATGTTTCTACAACAAAGCCCTGTCCCACAATTTCGTCAAAATTCTGGGGTCTGTATTTTCTAGCTAGTGCTAAATACGCCATGTCATTCCTTTTTTTAGTTGAATTCTTAAGTTTGTATAAAACAAAACATTAATAAGTTAGTTTAGTTCGATATATTAATCAATCATATTTTGCTATCTTTTGCAATATTCAATACCGCTCTCCTGCCAGGATAAAAAAACTTGAAAAATTTATAATTTCCAAGTAGTAATATATACTTTATTCATCTGGTGGGCAATTATGAAAAACAGGAAAGAAAAACTGGAAGCTGTCGAAGTCAAGTGCTCCAAATGTGGTAGAACCCAAATTATCTACATTCCGAAAGAAGATATCCCTAAATGCCCTGACTGCAATATTAAAATGTACATAAATGAGTTACTGGACGAAGGTAAGTCCTATTAAAATAAAGGAGGATTAAAAAATGAAAAAGTTTGTGCTTAGTTTTATGTTAATCTTTTTAATAGCATTTTCTGCTGCGGCGAATGACAATTCACTGTGGGAAAAGTCCACTCTGAACCAAATTATGAAGAGGGGCGTTTTACGTGTTGGTTTGGAGGCCGGCTATATGCCTTTTGAAATTAAAAACAAACAGGGCGATATTATCGGTTTTGATGTTGATATTGCAAAAATAATGGCAAAAGAAATGGGTGTAAAACTGGAACTTGTAAACACAGCATGGGACGGAATCATCCCTGCACTTCTCACAAAAAAGTTTGACATAATTATGTCAGGGATGACAGTTACCCCACAGAGAAATTTACAGATAAATTTTGCCGATCCATATATTGTGGTGGGGCAGACAATACTAATAAGAAAAGAGCTGGCAGATGAAATTGATAGTTACAGAGATCTTAATGACCCAAAATACACTATCGCCACCAAGCTTGGTGTTACTGCAGATTTTGCAACAAAAAAATATATGCCAAAAGCGAAATTAAAACTTTTTGAAACAGAACCTGAGGCTGCAATGGAGGTGGTCAACGGTAAAGCAGATGCTTTTGTATACGATCTTCCTTACTGCGCAATTTTTTATGCTGAAAACAAGAAAAAATTGGCTTTTCTGGACGAACCTTTTACATATGAGCCACTGGCATGGGCAGTCAGGAAGGGTGATCCTGACTTCATAAACTGGCTCAACAATTTCTTGGCACTGATAAAGGGTGATGGAAGATACGACATGATCTACAAGAAATGGTTTGAAAGTGACGCATGGCTGAATCAGGTTCAGTAGCCGGAGTTTTTAATTAATGCAAAAAAGTAGGCTATACTACATATTCTGGAATTTTGTTTATGTGCTTGTGATAATTTTCTTTTGCTTCGGGATATATTATGCCACCAAAAAAGTTGATTACATTTGGCGATGGGAGCGCTTGTGGCAATATTTTGTCTACGAAGAAGTGGAAAACTTAAGGACACCCGTTGCAGGCAATATTCAGATAAATGATAATAAAATTACTGTTGTTCCATTGGCAGGGGAAGATTCTTATTCCATCAGTTCTTATGATAAAAGGCATGTTGCAAACGGTGATTTGGTTTTTGAGGGTGATATATTAGCATCAAATTCCAGCATCCGGGCCGGCCCGTTGCTTACCGGCCTGTATATGACATTAAAAATTTCTGTCGTTGCCATTTTTTTTGCTATAATCATAGGGGTACTAACAGGGATTGCCAGGATATCCGGCAATCCCGCTGTAAAAAAGCTGGCAGTTACATATATAGAGCTTATCAGGGGCACACCACTACTGGTTCAGATATTCATATTTTATTTTTTTATAGGAACGGTTCTTCATCTTGACCGTTTTACGGCGGGTACAGCAGCCTTGGCTTTTTTTACAGGCGCTTACATTGCAGAGATTGTAAGAGCAGGTATTCAGTCCATCCCAAAAGGCCAGATGGAAGCTTCCAGAAGTCTTGGTATGAATTATTTTCAGGCAATGAGACATATCATAATGCCCCAGGCTCTTAAAAGAACTTTGCCCCCGATGGCAGGTCAGTTTATATCACTTATAAAGGACTCTTCTCTTGTTTCGGTAATTTCCATTACTGACCTTACAAAATCCGGGAGAGAAATCGTTACATCAACATTCAGCCCTTTTGAGGTATGGTTTAGCGTTGCATTGCTGTACCTTTTTCTGACCTCAACGCTGTCTTTTGTTGTACAAATACTGGAAAGGAGACTTTCAGCAAGTGACTAATCAGGAAAAAATTATAATGGCCAAAGATATTACAAAAATATTTCCCAACGGCGTAGTGGCACTAAAAAAAGTATCATTGGACGTTGCGTACGGGGAGGTGGTTGTGGTAATAGGCCCCAGTGGCTCAGGGAAATCCACTCTGCTGCGTACACTTAATCTGCTTGAGCCCATCAATAGCGGGACAATAGTTATTGACGGCATATCACTTACAGCTTCGAAAACAAATATTAACAAGGTAAGAGAAGAGGTGGGGATGGTATTTCAGCAGTTTAACCTGTTCCCACATATGAATGTCCTTAATAACATCACCATTGCTCCAAAGATCGTAAGAAAAGTCAGCAGAAAAGAGGCTGAAGAAACCGCTTTACAGCTTTTGGAAAAAGTGGGGCTGGCGGACAGGGCCACCAGTTTTCCCTCTCAGCTCTCCGGAGGCCAGCAACAGCGGGTGGCTATTGCAAGGGCTTTAGCCATGAAGCCGAAAATAATGCTTTTTGATGAGCCCACAAGTGCTCTCGACCCTGAAATGATAGGCGAAGTGCTGGATGTTATGAAAACCCTTGCCAAAGAAGGTATGACTATGGTAGTTGTTACTCACGAAATGGGATTTGCCAGAGAGGTAGCCGACAGAGTGATCTTCATGGATGAAGGGGAAGTAATAGAAACCAATACGCCGATAGAGCTTTTTACTAAGCCCAAAAATGAGCGTCTGAAAAAATTTCTAAGTCAGATATTGTAATTATGTTTTTTGCTAAAAAATGTCAAATCACAATAAAAAATAAAAATATTACGCTTGTAGCGAAATCAGGCACAAACCTGTACAAGCTTTTAAAAGACAACGGCGTTAACGTAACGTCCCTGTGTGACGGCAACGGTCAGTGCGGAAAATGTAAGGTTAAAATCAGTGCCCCGGATGGGCTTGAAATTAATAAACCCACCAAGAAAGACAGATTGATACTTGCCCCAATGAATCTTGAAAACGGATACAGGCTGGCTTGTGAATATATTGTCAAGTCTGACATCATTGTGGATACAGAAGAGTGGAATATTTCCTCCAGTCAGGATCCCAACATATTGGGTGTGAAAAAGATAAATAGAAATGCTCCTGGTGTAGAAAACGGTAAGGCTCAAGATAACTCATCCACTTCTGAATATGTCAAAAGTACTGATAATACACCCAGTACAGATACCCAGGATAATTCAGTAAAAGACAATTTTAATACAAATGCTGCACCCCAAAAAGAGGCTTCAGAAGATAAATCGGAAAGTACAAAAAAGAAAGCCATAGAAGATCCAGAATACAATCTGGCTGATGGGATACTTCTTATCCAGTATCCCAAAGGTGTAAAATATTATGTATATACCGCAGGAATAAACAATATTTCCTCTGAAGGCATGATAGAAACAAACGAACAACTTACTGACATTATCGATAATAATACATTGTCCGATTTTATCTATGACAACATCAGCATACCTGATCTTGAGCGCATTATTATTATACTTGAGAAACAGTTTTATGAAGGGGAGATACTTTTTAATCTAATAAACTATTTTACTTTTGATATTGGTACAGTAAAGTGTGAAATCATTCAGCCTTATGGTGACTCCAAAAAACTTCTAACGTTTCTAAGGCTCATAAATACAGTTAACGGTCAGAATTTGCAGGTGGCTCTGGATAACTTGACTTACTCCTATTACCTGAAAGAGGATACTTTTTATTCACTGAACTCACAGTATGTTACTGAAACGGTGGACTTAGATTTTTTTCTGAGCTCTGGGAAAAATCCTATTATAGATATTTCAGAAGACTTTAATGAAATTACCCTAAAAGATAATCTTTTCGAACCGGATTCAATCGCACTTCCTGCTCTTTTAAAGGCGATAAAATTACTTATAGGAATAGGCGCAGTTGATGAGAACTTTAATCTGAAGTCCAGAAAAGAACTGGTGGATGATCTCAAGCTTGAGCATCTTGTCAAATTTTCACAACGCAACGATGAAAATTTGTTTTACATTTACAGAAAAAAAGATAACGAGATTTTCATAAATCAAAAAATGCTTAATCAATTAAAAGAACTGAAAATTTTTTTGGTATCCCTTACCGAGTATGTGCAGAAAGAATTGGGAACAATCGAAAATATTATAATACAAAATCTTACCCATTACGATTATTTGATTAACAATCTTTTTGATTTATCAATATTACCAAAGTCCTACATGAAAAAAACCAAATTTTACTCAGGTGATCCTACTGTTTTAGCGGCAAAATTTTTCACCGTCAGAGATATAAAAACATACATTCAGTCAAAGATAAGAGATGTCCGGGAAATCGCTTTGTATAAAGATGAAAATTTCAATAAAATACACGATAAAATAGACAAAAAAATCACTTTCTGAGAATGTCGACAACTGCTTCTTTCAAATCCTTAGCTCTTACAGGCTTGTTCAAAAAAGAAACAACTCCCATATCCTTTGTCTTCTTATAGGATTTAAACGTCCCAAAAGCTGTAATTACAATAACCTTAGCCTCCGGATCAAAATCCCGGAGCTTTTCAATAAAAGTCATACCATCCATTTCAGGCATACGCAGATCTGTGACAATAACGTGGTATTCTTTTCGCTCAGCTTTTTTTAACCCTTCTGCACCATTTTCTGCCACATCCACATCATAGCCGTCTATACGCAATACTTCGGCATAACCAAGCCTGGTATGTTCCTCATCATCAACAACCAAGATTTTATAGTCATTCACATCGCTCACCGAAGCTACCTCTCACCGTCATATTTTATTATTTCACCGTTTTGGTATAAAGGGTAAACTGTAGAAACAGAGGTTTTATAAATCAGCTGCTGCCTGCCTTCATAAGTGGTTAAAAGTGTGTAATCATCAAATCCCACAAGGAGTCCTTTAATTTTCACACCATTTTTTAAAAAAGCAGTTACAGGAGATTTGGACTTTCTCACTTCGTTTAAAAAGATATCCTGCATAGGCGGCCGCATGTGCCGGGGATGTTTGCCCTGATGCATCTGGTAATAAATTTTGCTGATATACTCTACATCGATGACATTCCTTGCCGCTGCAACTGTTGCCAGATCCTGCTTATATATGCAGGTTTTTACATTGCAGTCATCGATAATGATGTTGTACTGGTCAAAACTCTCCACTTTACCCCGAAAACGCTCCTTATTGGACAAAATAAAAAGCAAAGGGACGTCTCTTGTGCGCGCATTCTGCAAATAAACAAACTCAAGCTGAGCATATAAAGACATTTTACCACCTATAAATTATCATAATATTACAAACTTTTACTTTTTTTGTCAACAAAATATCGTTATATTAACCTCTTACTCCATCAAAAACGTTATCTTTGAAAAATACTCTTATTGCAAAACATAATGCAAAGCCGGAATATAGTTATTGAGTTGTCAGCTGTATATTTTTATGATAATTGTCATTTGTAACTGAAATAATCATGAATATTTAAAGAGGAGCAAAAGATAATGAAAGTTTCCTGTAGAAAAAAAATTGCACTTAACTCAAAAAAAGAAGCAATACTTATACCTGTGTACAAAAACATGAATTCAATAAAACATTTGACCGGCAAAAGGATTGATGACGAAATTAACCGCATCATTAACTCTGATTATTTTAACTATAAAGCAAAAGAAATAAAAAGTTTCTATATGGAGATAAACAAAAAACTAAAAAAGATTTATCTGATAAATGTTCCTAGGGAACTTGAGGAGTATCGTTACTATATGGAGCTGGGAAGTAAGTTTGCAAAAATTTGCAGACAGGATAATATCCACTCATTCTCCGTTCTTTCCTTTGAAGATTTGGCGGGTGAAAAGAAGGATTTTGATCATATAAGAAGTTTTATTGAAGGTATGCATTTTGGTTTGTACGATTTCAGCAAATATAAATCCAAGAAGGAAAATTTTGAGATTGAAGAAATCGAGGTAATAACATCATCTACCAAACTAAAAAAATATATGGACAACTATGCCGAGGAGATAAAAACCCTGTTCTCATGCGTATATTCAGCCAAAGATTTAATAAACTCTCCTGCAAGCGATATAACACCGGAAACATTTTGTCGTTATGTAGCTGAGAAAATTCCTGAAAATGTAAAAGTTACTAAATATGACGAAAATCTATTAAAAGAAAACAATATGAACCTTATTTATACAGTGGGCAGCGGAAGTATCAACAAGCCAAGGCTTTTAATACTTGAATACAACGGTAATCCAGAAAGTGATAATTCTGTGGCACTGGTGGGAAAAGGAGTAACTTTCGACACAGGCGGGACCAATTTAAAACCCACTGGCAGTATTGAAACAATGAAAACAGATATGTCCGGTGCTGCAAGTATTTTTGCAGTAATAACCGCCCTTGCTAAAACTAAAACAAAAACCAATGCAATAGCCTATCTTCCTTTGGTGGAAAACTGCATCAGCCACAGCTCGTACAAACCAGGTGATATTATAACATCCTATAGCGGTAAAACTGTTGAAGTTTTGAACACTGATGCCGAAGGGAGGCTTATTATGGCTGACGCCTTAAGCCTTGCTATCGAAAAAGATCCGGAAATTGTGATAGATGTTGCTACATTAACCGGTGCCTGTGTGGTTGCGCTGGGCAGTCATTGTGCAGGTCTAATATCAAACAGGAAATTTCTTGCTAAAAACATTACAGATATTTCCTATGATGTGTCTGAAGATATATGGGAACTCCCTCTTTATGAAGGCTACACAGAGCGAATAAAAAGTAAGGTTGCTGACCTGCAGAACATAGGAAGTAAAAAACGTGAAGCAGGCACAACAATGGCCGGTCTGTTTCTGCGTGAATTTGTTGACAATTACCCCTGGATTCACCTTGATATAGCCGGGACAGCATTCCTTGAAGATGAGCATCCAATTTTTGGAACAGCAGCGACAGGTTTTGGTATTAGATTACTGTACTACTTTATAAAAAAATACTATACTTCCAAGTGACCTGTTTTCCGGCTTCTAATAAAAAACAAAAAATATGCTGCTTTAATGCAGGTCAGGAAAGTATTGTTTTTTTCAATATAATGTCGTACACTTAATTTTAGTTACAGCAAACCAACCGGAGGTCCAAATGGATTTTAAGCAAGTTGAAGCCTTTGTATTCGTAGCAAAATATAAGTCATTCTCTAAAGCAGCAGAAAAACTGCTTCTGAGCCAGCCCACTGTATCAACACACATAAACACACTGGAAGAAGATTTGGGCGTTAAACTTTTTGACAGATTATCGAGAGAAGTTGTTCTGACTGAAGCAGGTCAGATTTTTTTTCCATATGCTGTGGACATGATGGATTTAAGGGAGCGGTCACACGAATCTGTAAAAGAATTTCTCAATGAAATAAGCGGTAACCTCCGTATAGGTGCAAGTACAATAATAGCTGAAAACATAATCCCCAATTTAATCAAAGATTTCAGAGATAATTATAGCAAAACATATTTCAATTTTTCTGTAGACAATTCCCAGGCTATCATACAAAGAATTGCGGATGGAATACTTGACATAGCTCTTGTTGCCAGAAAAATTCCCAAAAAAGATTTGGAATATAAACTTTTTTTTAAAGACAGAATTGTTTTGGCTGTATATCCGGATCATCCGCTGTATAAACGTGATAATATCTTTCTTGAAGAAATATTAGATGAGGAATTTATTATAAGAGAAGTTGGTTCAGGGACAAGAGCAGCCGTTGAACACTCATTTAAACAGAAAGGTTACGATTTCGACAGCTTAAAATCAGTAGCTACATTTTCAACTACACACTCTGTCGTACAGGCTGTCAAAAGCGGGCTGGGGATTGCTTTTGCCAGTGAAACCGCCTTGAAAAACAAAAGCTATGCAGGAGAAGTTAAAGGCATACCCATTACTGACCTCGTAGTAGAAAAAGATATTTATGTTGTATACAGTAAGAGAAGGAGCAACAAAAAATTGCTGAAACAGTTTCTTACAACTCTGCTTTCTTTTGAAATATAAATGAGCAAACTGTATCGATAAAACACACAATATGAATTATTTGGAAATGGATATAAATTCTCTAATTGAAAAAGGGCTTAGCAATTATAATATTGCAGATGTTAGGTCTGAGTCTGAATATATGCATGACCATATCCCCTCAGCAGTCAATATCCCATTATTAAACGATACTGAGCGAAATATCATAGGCACAATCTATAAAAAACAGGGACCGAAAGCTGCAAGAATAAAAGGTGTTGAAATAGTGTCACCAAAATTACCCGATTTCATAAACAAATTTTCAAAATATAACGACAAACCTATTGTGCTTTACTGCTGGCGAGGGGGGCTTAGAAGTGAATCAGCGTTAACTTTTCTAAAATTAGCCGGCTTTGATAAGGTATACAGACTAACAGGCGGATACAAAAAATTTCGGGCACTAGTAAATAATTTTTTTGGTTCAATGCCTGCGAAATTTAATCTTATTACACTGTACGGTCCCACCGGATGTGCAAAAACAGAGATTCTTGAGAAATTGAAATCAAAAATACCTGTCATCAATCTGGAAAAACATGCATTGCATAAAGGCTCCGTTTTTGGTGCAATAGGTGAGCTGCAGCAATATAATATCACTCAGAAAAGATTTGAATCAAAGATATGGTACGACATATACAAAAACAATTTTCATTCATATTTTCTAACAGAAGGGGAAAGTAAAAAAATAGGCAAAGTTGTACTGCCTGAGAATTTTTTCAAAAAAATGAAAACTGGAATTTCAGTTGTTGCTGAAGCACCAAAGAGTTTTCGAATAGATTTTACCTTAAAAACATACTGTCCCGAATTATATAAAAATGAAATTGCTGAAAGCCTGATGTATTTAAAAAGATATTTAGGCAGTTCAAAAATATCTTTACTATTGGATTTGCTAAACAAAGATAATTTTGCTGAGTTTACCAGAATACTTCTTGAAGATTATTATGACCCATTATACAATAAATCAATCCCGCCCAGGCCGGATTACAAAATTTTTTACGACTCAGTGGAAGAGGGTACAAAAAAACTGGAGAGTATCTATGAGGAAATTACTCATCTTTAGTTTGGCTTTATTTATTGCTTCGTGCAGCTCAAAAGTACAGCAAAATCCACCGTCAGCAAAATACGAAAAAGTTTCCTATGGAAAACCGTATGTTATCAGAGGTATAAAATATTATCCGATGAAAAACGTGTCGGAATTTGAACAAACAGGATATGCCTCATGGTATGGAACTGAAGAACACGGTAGCCCCACTGCCACAGGTGAAATCTATAACATGTATGCAAATACAGCAGCTCATAAGACATTACCACTGGGCAGCATGGTACATGTGAAAAACCTTGAAAACGGCAGAGAAACGGTTGTCAGGATAAACGACAGAGGCCCTTTTGTTAAAGGGCGGATAATCGATCTCTCATATTCCGGCGCAAAAAAAATGGGTATTGTAGAAAAAGGACTGGCTAAAGTAAAAATAACACTTCTCTCCGAAGAAAGGGATCATCTTGTAGTAAATGGGAAAAATATCGACTTAGGTAACAGAAAATTTGTAGTTCAGGTGGGCTCTTTTAGTATATACAGCAATGCCAGAAATCTTGCATCGAAATTTACACACAGTAATATAACAACTTTCTATAAAGATGGTACGAGATATTACAGGGTACATGTCACCGGATTTAACTCCAGGAAACAGGCTGAAAAGTTCATTCGAAAGAATAAACACAAATACCCTGGTGCTTTTGTAATGGTGCAGGATTAATTTTGCTTTCGGTATTCTTTTACAAACTCAACTATTCTTCTGCAAACATCTGCCGGAATACTGCAGTGATTTTTAATAGATTCGGCTGTAATATCATCTCGGGAGTAAATATCCGGAAATTCAGTTAATAACGCTTTTAGCCTCTTTTCACCAAGTCCCTCAATCTGCAATAACGGAGATTTCCTATATCCTTTCAGAGCTTTCTGCCTCAAAGCCGAAATAACAAATCTGTGGGCTTCATCCCTGATATTGGCAGCGAAAAGGAGCGCTTTATCATTTCTTTTGAGTTTTACAGGATTTTTTCTGCCTGGTAAATGTATTTCTTCTATAGATTCAGCTTGTTTAAACTTTTCATCATTTTTACTCCTGCCTTTTGATATTGAACACAGGTTTGCACTCAGCCCTTTTTCCTCAAAAGCTTTAACAGCAGCGTTCAATTGCCCCTTTCCGCCATCTATTATGTACAAATCGCTGTTTTGTTCACTGCCGTCAATGATATTTTCGGCTTTTCTTGACATCACCTGGTAAATAGCTTTCACATCATCGTTGTCTACATTTCTTATATTATACTTCCTGTAATATTTTTTCACAAATCCGATATCTTTCTTCCAGTACACCGAGGCACCTATTGTCATATCTCCGGAAAGGTGCGAAATATCAACACATTGAACTGTTTCAGGTGGTTTTTTCAGAAAGAGAACGCGGGATAACCTATCCATCATCTGAATGCCCGTATCCCTGTTTTGAAGATACTTTTCAACGTGACTGACACCGTTATTTTCGGCTAAAGCAACCAACTGTTTAAATCCCTTTTGTCTTATACTTATTCTTTTACCTGAAAGCTTGGAAATGGCACTTTCAAGCAATGTCGATTTTTCTTTTTCCAAAACAGGAGAAATAAAAATTTCTTCAGGAAATTGCCTGACAACACTATAAAACTGAGCAATAAACGTAAGGCAGTCGTCATCCTGTTTTTGATTATCAATAATTTTTGTACTTAACCCAATAAGTTTCCCGTTACGAATAAAGGACATTGTAACAAAATCAATTTCTTTGTGCTTGCCAAAAACAAAGCTGTCAATATGCTTTTCAACAGGTAGAACTACTTTCTGATTTGTAAAAAGTTTGCCCAGGGCATTTAATCTGTCTCTTGTTTCAGCAGCTTCTTCAAACATAAGAGATGCTGCATAACGTTTCATTTCTGCATCCAGTGTCTCTTCCAGTTTTGAAATATTACCTCTGAAAAAGTCTTTTATCTCGCAGACAAGTTTATGGTATTCTCTATCGTTTATCAATCCGGCACATGGCCCTTTACAACGTTTAATCTGGTAATTAATGCATGTTTTCCCCTGCTTGAACCGGGAATTGCTGCAGGAGCGCAAAGGGAATACTTTAAGAATACTTTTTAGAATGCCCCGCAAATTATTTGCGTCAACAAAAGGGCCAAAATATTCTGCATTATCATCAGATGTGTCCCTGGTAAACATCACCCGGGGGAAAATCTCTTTAGTAATCTTTATATATGGATAACCCTTGGAATCTTTCAGCAGTATATTATATTTTGGTTTTTCTGTCTTTATGAGATTTGCTTCCAGCAAAAGTGCCTCGACTTCATTGGCGGTAATAATGTAATCCAGATTTCTGGCACTCTGAAGCATATGATGTGTCTTTACGGACTTATGAGAACTGTCAAAGTATGACGTTATTCTTTTTCTTAAAGATAACGCTTTACCAACATAAACAATCCTATTTTTACTGTCTTTATACAGATACACCCCAGGTTTATCGGGGATAACAGACAAATCCGGCTTTTCCAAGTTCATTCCTCCTGTTTATTAATCTTGATATAATCAAAAAATTGTAAAGTTTAAAATATAAATTATACCGGTAAAAAAGTATTATTTTACTACTTTAAAAAAACAAGATAATACTTCATCAGTTAAAAATATTTTATATCAGTGTATTACATAAGTACAAAGATATTATGAAATGCAATTCATTTTGTTGACTTTTAGCCAGATTTAACTTAATATTAAATATTAATAATGAAAAAGGAGGTACTATGAAAAGGTTAGCATTACTGACACTTGTTTTATGCTTTTCACTGGTATTTAGCTTACCCGCTTTTGCCAGAACTTTTGTAACTATCGGGACAGGCGGTGTTACAGGAGTGTATTATCCCACAGGCGGTGCTATTTCCAAAATGGTAAACAGCAAATCAGACGTATACGATATCAAAGCTACTGTTGAATCCACTGGTGGGTCTGTTTATAACATTAACGCTGTACTTTCCGGAAACCTGGAGTTTGGCATTTGCCAGTCCGACAGACAGTTTCAAGCAATTAACGGCCTGGCTGAATGGAAAAACAGAGGACCTCAGAAGGATTTGAGATCAGTGTTTTCTATTCATCCTGAGTCAGTTACACTGGTTGCTGCTGAGAAAAGCGGCATCAAATCCCCTGAAGATTTGAAAGGTAAGAAAGTCAACCTGGGCAATCCCGGTTCCGGACAGCTTCAGAACTCCAAAGATGTTCTGTCAGCCTTCGGCATGACTCCTGATGATGTTGAAGCAGCTTACGTTAAAGCTGTTGAAGCTCCTGGGCTTCTCCAGGATGAAAGACTTGATGCATTTTTCTACACTGTTGGGCACCCCGCTGGAAACATAAGTGAAGCCACATCAGGAAGAATTAAGGTGAGAATTGTCCCTGTTACCGGAGCTCCGATTGAAAAGCTAATAAAAGACAAACCTTATTACGCTATAGGAAAAATCGACATGAAACACTATCCACAGGCTGCCAATGCTGATGCAGGTATGGTGGAATCTGTCGGCGTTAAAGCTACACTTGTTACCAGAGCAAGTCTGGATGACGACATTGTATACGCAATCACTAAAGAAGTGTTTGAAAACTTTGATTCATTTAAGTCATTGCATCCTGCATATTCAGTTCTTACAAAGAAAGATATGCTCCAGGGACTGTCAGCTCCTCTGCATCCTGGTGCAGTGAAATATTACAAAGAAGCTGGCTTGCTTAAATATGCAGACCCTTCTCTTTACTGAAAATAAAAAACTCCCCTTTTATGGGGAGTTTTTTAACTGATTAACTTTTCACTTATAAGAGGAAAATATGGCAGAACTACACAAAAAATCCGCTGAAGATATACTGAAAGAAGAAACCGGGGAAATTAGATCTTTCAAACAATACGAGAAAATCTTGATTAATGTTGTAGCTCTTACCTGGGCAATTTTCCAGATGCTGCTGCCTAGCTTCTTGATGTTAAACAGTACGTGGGTTAGGTGTATACACCTGGCTTTTGCACTTGCCATGGCGTATCTGATGCTGCCCATGTTCAAATACCCCAAAAATCGTATTACCAAGTTTTTGGCTCCAATAAATAACATCTCTTTTCTGGATTATTTATTTGCAATTGCAGGAATTGTTACCGCGACATATCTGATATGGGACTGGCAGGGACTAATGTTTAGAGCTGGATTACCCAACACCAGAGATGTTGTTTTGGGTATAGTCCTAGTTATTCTGCTACTGGAAGCCACCAGGAGATCGATTGGTACTCCACTGTCAATAATAGCACTGTTGTTTTCTTTGTACGCTTTTTTTGCTGAAAGCATGCCGGGAGTTTTTGCTTTCAAAAATGTTACTTTAGAAAAATATGTCAGCCAAATATCCCTTTCCACAGAAGGTATTTTTGGCATACCGATAGGTGTTTCGGCAAATATTGTTTTCTTGTTTGTACTGATGGGTGCAATGCTTGACAGAGCGGGCGCCGGGCAGTTTTTCATAGATTTAGCTGTTTCTATGCTGGGAAGATTCAGAGGAGGGCCGGCAAAAGCTTCTGTTGTTGCAAGTGGTATGAGCGGGATGGTTTCCGGCTCAAGTATAGCAAACGTTGTAACCACGGGTACTTTTACTATTCCTCTTATGAAAAAGGTCGGCTACCCTGCTAAAAAGGCGGCAGCGATCGAAGTAGCCGCAAGCACCAACGGACAGCTTATGCCGCCTATTATGGGTGCTGCTGCCTTCATAATTGCTGAATATACAGGTCTTACCTACATACAAATTATTAAGGCTGCTGCTATACCGGCTTTTTCAGCCTACGTTGCACTTTTTTATATTACACATCTGGAAGCATGTAAGCTCGGAATCAAAGGGATGAACAAAGAAGATTTGCCTGATTTTAAAAAGACTTTTATGTCCGGTTTTCACTACTTCATTCCTATAGGCTGGTTGATTTACGAACTGGTTATTTTGAGGCATTCACCTCAGCTGGCTGCATACAACACAGTTCTTATTCTAATAATTGTCATATTATACCAAGAATTCAGAAAAGCCATATCAAGCAAATCCGGTTTCGCTGCAGGGATAAAAAACAGTCTCTATCTTATAGGCAGCGGTTTTATCACAGGCTCAAAAAATATGGTAGGAGTTGCCCTTGCTACTGCTTCTGCCGGAATTATTGTTGGTGTTGTTTCCCTTGGATTGGGTGGAATGATAACACAGATTGTAGATGTGCTTGCCCAGGGCAATATTTACCTGTTGCTAATAATAACAGCAGTTGCCAGCTTGCTTTTGGGTATGGGGCTTCCCACCACAGCCAACTATATTGTAATGGCCTCACTGACAGCACCTATAATTGTAACAGTGGGTTCAAACTACGGTTTTGAAATACCCCTGGTTGCCGCTCACCTATTTGTATTCTTTTTCGGAATACTTGCTGATGACACTCCTCCTGTCGGACTGGCTGCTTACGCTGCCTCAGCAATAGCTGATTCACCTCCGATAGCCACCGGAGTACAGGGGTTTTTATACGATATCAGGACAGCAATAATCCCTTTTATGTTCGTGTTTAACTATGATATAATACTCCATAAAATCAATACATGGCCATTCGCCCTTTTTATTTTCGCCATGACGTTAATGGGTTCTTTGATTTTCTCAAGTGCCGTACAGGGATGGTTTCTGACCAAAAATAAAATTTACGAACTCCCTCTTTTGTTAGCCTCAAGTTTGCTGTTTTTCAGGCCTGGAATTGCAACGGATATTTTTAACTTTAATGATGAATTGAAATACTATTTTTACGGTCTTGCTTTTGCAATTTTAGTTATTGTTGTTGTAAGTCAGAGAATTAGGATAAGACTCGGCGCACCAACCTAAAAAATAGAGTCCCGTTTCTTATCGGGACTCTATTTTTTTGTAACATGTACGCTGATCGGTGATTTCTTAAGTATTTTTTCTGCAGTACTACCCATTACAAACTTTTTTAAACCGCTTCTCCCATGGGAACCAATAACAATAAGATCATATGTCCCTTTTCCAACCTCAATCAAGCATTCTTCAGATGGTATCCCTCGCCTCAAAATCTTTTTATAATCAACATCTCTTACTTCGGGGATTCTGGCGTCCATCTTTTCAAATAGGCTTTCAGTTTCCTCATCAATTCTTTTTCTGATTGACTCATAGACTTTGCTGGAAATATAGGTACTCAGTTTACTTTCATCATGAATAACATGAAGTATATACAGTTTGGCATTCAGATGTTTTGCCATAATACTTGCTGACTTTACAGCATGATCTGAATCCTGTGAAAAATCAGTCATTACAAGTATATTATTATAAATACTCATTTAAACACCTCGTTTTTTTCTATTATACCATATATACATTGTTTTTTTACACGTAAAAATGTATATCTCTCACTTTACTTATGCTTTCGTAAAATAATTTTAACTCATCCGAATTTTCAACTACTGTGGTTAAGCTAAAACTGACGTATTTACTGTTTCTGCTCTTTCTTTCCGACTGTTCCCAGTTTCTGTCGTCAGTCTTCAGGCTGTTCACATCTTTTCTGAAGATATCAGTATCCTTTCCAATTATTTTGAAAGTATAAATCGACGGAAATTCCATTAAATCATCAAAGTTCCCTGCCAAGTCAACCTCCTTTTTTTACTGTTAACGTTATCCCGTTATAGTCCTCCACTACCGCCTTCTCCCCTTTTACAAGGGTGTCATCGGAGGTAATATTCCAGATTTCCCCATTAACAAACATTTTGCCTTCACCGTCGGAAAATTCAATAACTTTACCCTCCATACCTTTCAGTTTTTCCATTCCGGCGGAGGGTTTTCTTTTAAAATCTTTAATTACAAGCCTACCTATTATCACTGCCAAAGCTATAACTACAAAAACAATAGCAATAATCACCCACATGGATACACCAATCCCCACACTGTTCTCTCTGTCAAACAACAAATATAGTCCGAACACCAATGAAACGATTGACGCCAGTGTAAATAAACCAAAACTTGGGATAAAAATCTCCAGAATAAGTAACGTCACCCCGAGCAAAACAAGCAGCAGGCTTAAATAGTTTATCGGAATTATATTAATACCAAAAAGGAAAAGAATTATTGCAACAGCACCCAGGCTGGCAAAGATAAAAGTCCCCGGCATCTGAAACTCAAGAATAATAGCCAAAACACCAATCATAAGCAGCAATACCAGAATATTGGGATCACTTAGAAAAAAAGCGATTTTCTGCATAGTAGAAGGCTCTATTCTTTCCATTGCAATATTATTTCCAAGCCCTAATTCCTTACGGGCACTTTCTAAAACTTCCTCAACAGAATTATCCACAGAATCTATTATATTTTTCTCCAATGCCTGGGATGATGTCAAACTTATTGATTCTGTAACCATTTTTTCAGCGATATCACCGTTTCTGTTGCGTTTTTCAGATATAGACCGAATAAAAGCAACAGTGTCGTTGAGAACTTTTTCAGACATATTCCCTTCCAAATCCTCACCTGTAATATTTACAGGATGCGCCGCACCTATGTTACTGCCATCCGCCATTGAAGCATAATGGGATGCAAGCACAATAAACGTCCCCGCAGAACCGGCCCTTGCCCCCTGGGGTGCAACATGTGTTATTACTGGAATGTCAGATTCAAGGATTATTTGAACAATTTTTCTTGTGGCACCAAGAAGCCCGCCTGGTGTATCCAGCTCTATAACAAGAGCTGCGTTTTCCTTCTCCGCCTTGTCCAAAGCATTTGAGATATATTTATGCGTATATCCTGTTATCACACCGTCTATTTTTAACACTAAAGCTTTACTGATATCATCCTGACTGTAAACATTCACAAGCATCAGACAAAAAACAACCAATACAATAAATAATTTTTTCATAATTCTCCTTCATTTCAAGTATCTTGTTTTTGCAATCACATATTGATTACAGCATGTATTTTTATAAAGTCAAGTCTCAGTTTTGGCTTTGATTTTTATTTCGTTTTATGGTTATATAGTCACGTTATTATGGAGGTGAATTTTGAATGTTTCAATAATTGGAGCCACCGGTTATACAGGTTTTGAGTTAGTAAAAATAATCAGCAGGCACCCTTATTTAGAGCTTTCCTACCTTACGAGTGACTCTGCTTACGGCAAAAAATATAGCGATATATATCCGGAATTAAGAGATATAGTTGACAATAAAATAGTTGCCAATGACTGGGAAAAAATAAGCCAAAAATCAGACATTGTCTTTTTATGCCTGCCCCATAGTGCATCTCAGGAAGCTGTTCATTTTTTCTATAAAAAGGATAAACTTGTTATAGATTTAAGTGCTGATTTTAGAATCCAGGATAAGAAACTTTATGAAGAAACCTACAATGTGGAACACAGCTATTTTGACCTGTTGGATAAAGCTGTATACGGAATTCCAGAGATCTATAGGGAGGATATTGTCTCAAGCAGGTTGATTGCAAATCCCGGCTGTTACCCCATATCTGTTTTACTCCCTCTTTACCCATTAATCAAAAATAAGCTTATTGATACTGAAAATATTATTGCAGACTGCAAATCGGGAGTTAGCGGTGCCGGTAAAAAACTTTCTGAGAAAACACATTTTTGCGAAGTAAGCAATGACTTTAAACCTTACAGTATTTTCAGCCACCGACATAGTCCGGAAATAAACTTCCACCTTCAGAAATTAAACAAAGATACCGATATTATTTTCACACCGCATTTACTTCCGGTAATCCGTGGGATAGAATCCACTATTTACTGCAAAAGCAATGCAACGGAAGATGACATCAGAAATACACTCAGTGATTTTTACTCAGATTCCCCCTTTGTCAGAATTATGAAAAAAAATGAAGTCCCCCGTCTGATAGGTGTAACCCATACTAATTTTGCAGATATAGGTATTTTTAAACAAAATAGTACGCTTATACTTGCCAGCTGTATAGATAACCTGCTGAAAGGTGCAAGTGGAAACGCTGTTCAAAATGTAAACATTATAATGAATTTCCCGGAAGAAACAGGATTAATTTAGATTACAGGTGATATATGAATAAAATAAAAAATGCAGGAATATGTGCCCCTTTAGGCTTTTCCTCTGCTGGAATATCGGCAGATATAAAAGACAACGGTAGTGATCAGCCTGATTTTGGAGTACTCACATCGATGGCGCCGTGTGAAGCAGCAGGTGTTTTTACAAAAAACAGAGTAAAAGCTGCACCACTGATTTTTGCAATGGATAAGCTGGAAAAAGGTACTAAAATAAACGGAATACTTGTAAACAGTGGTAATGCTAATGCCTGTACAGGCAAAAAGGGTTTGGAAAACTGCAGGCTTTTAACCGAAGAAGCGGAAAAAATACTGGGCGTAGACAGCGGCACAATACTAATATCTTCCACCGGTGTGATAGGAGAACAACTGCCTGTCACAAAAATGAAAGTTGCCATGCGAAATTTTCCGGATATTCTTGCCGGCTATGACGATGATTTCGCAAAAGCCATACTGACAACAGATACTTGCATAAAGCGTCTGGCATTATTAGTGGAAACGGAGGCAGGAGCGTACGTAATCGGTGGTGTTGCCAAAGGTTCCGGCATGATTGCTCCGGATATGGCCACAATGCTTTCTTTTATAACAACGGATGCAATGATTTCGAAAAATAACTTACAGGCGTGCCTCAAAAAATCTGTAGAAAAATCTTTTAACAGCATTACAGTTGATGGTGATATGAGTACCAATGATTCAGTTTTTATTTTCGCCAACGGTATGAGCGGGATAAACATCAATAATGAAAAATATTTAGAGCAATTTCAGCAGTCACTGGACTATCTTTGTCTGGAGCTGGCAAAAATGATTGTAATGGACGGTGAAGGCGCCACAAAATTTGTTGAAATCAATATCAAGGGTGCTTTAAACAAAGATGAGGCAAAAAGATGTGGCATGAAGATAGCAAATTCCCCCCTTGTTAAAACAATGTTTTTCGGGGAAGATCCAAACTGGGGAAGGCTTTTGGCATGTATTGGTGCAAGTTTTGTCGAAATGAAGGAAGACAAAGTGGAAATATATTTTGACACTTTGAAATATGTGGAAAACGGCCTGCTGATTGATAAAACTCTGGAAGAAGAAGCTGCCAGGATAATGCAAAAGAAATCTTTTGCCATTACCATTAATCTTAACATTGGAAAAGCAGCACATACTGTCTATACTTCTGATTTGAGTTATGATTATGTCAAAATCAATGCTGACTACAGAACATAAAAAAGGCAGCCAGTGGGCTGCCTTTTAATGGGGAATTTACTCTATCTCACATTTACCGCTTGAATAATCCACATGAGCATCCAGATAGTAAAGTCTGTCCATCTGTTTGTAACCGCACATATCCTGTAAAGCGTAATACATTTCACTTGACCTGCCGCCGGCTGAGCACATAAATACAATATTTCCGTCTTCCGGGAGTTTGTTAATAACTGCATCACATCCTTTTTTGTAAACATCATTTACATGAATGTTGATAGCACCTTTAACATGCCCCTGTTTGAATTCCTCAGGGCTTCTAACATCTACAATGTGAATGCTATCAGGTCTGTCATCGATCAAGGTTTTAAAGTATTCTTTATCAACGGTACCTTCTTCTTTACCCTCTTTCAGTGCTCCCGTTTCATCTTTTTTTACCGATTTTTCAATTGTACCACCGGTTTTTGTGGTGGGGTGACCATTCTTTTTCCAGCCGGGCAAGCCTGCAGAATAATTATAAACATTTTCATAACCGTATTCACTGACCAGTATGCCTGAAACAGTATGGGATTTTACACATTCAAAGCCGCCGCAGAAAACAACAACAGCATCTTTTTTGTCAACAGGGAGCTTATCAAGATACTTCTGCCTCTGATTTTTCATGAACTTGAATTTTGTGTCCGGAATACTTACAGCCTCTGGTATTGTTTCATCCTCAAATTTTCTTATCGGTCTTGCATCCACAAAAGTAGCATTTTCTTTGTAAAGTTTCACTGCATAGTCATCTGAAATTTCAACATAGGATTTTTTCGACCAGTCGGGCATCCCTGCCAAATACACTTTGACATTTTTGTACCCTTCTTCCTTAAGCATCTTTGCTACATGATAACTTTTTACACAATTGAAGCCGCCGCAGTAAACTATTATCTCAGTAGATTTTGTAACACCTGTCAAAGATTCCAGTCTCGGATAGTGCTCATTGAACTGATTGTCGTGAATATTAATTGCCCCCGGAATATGTCCTGACTCGTATTTTCTGCCGGGTCTGGCATCGATGATAACAACTTCTTCAAAATTCCTGAGTCCTTTGCCCACTTTGCCCTTAACATATTCAAAATCAACCAACTGAAAACCCGCTGCTTCTACTTTTTCCTTTACACTCATTGTTTTTGCAGGCTCTGCAGCTCTTTGCGGAACTGCACAACCGGCTATTAATAAAACAAATAGCAAGGATGGTAAAATAAAAAGTTTCTTGAAATTCCTGAGCATACATGTACCTCCCATTATTTTTATAAAATAATTATGACAAAAGAATAAAACCTGTCAATACTATTTTCAAGTCAAAAATCATTAGCTATCAGAATATTATCCAAATACACATATTTTATATACAAAAAAAAGAAATATTCTGAACTATTGATATTGAAAAAACATATATATTTTCTATTCATCACAGAAATATACTAACCTGTTTAATAAATAGTAAAATTTGTAATGTTTAAAATGTTCAGTTCTTTTTATACTTTGAGACCTTTGCATAACCCCATAACTGTCACCCTGTAGCATCTGAGCATAGCGAAGATGAATTTGTATAAACAACCACTTGTTTCAGGGTCTTGTATATTATTGATAAAAATAGATTCCGAAACAAGTTCGGAATGACCATTTGTATTTATTCAAAGGTCTCTGTTCTAAGTTTAG
>Ga0208664_100077_pt1 | contig 39978 bp, 31 predicted proteins | sample Wag42014_10_20_FD_187332 | JGI IMG/M metagenome (GOLD analysis project Ga0208664, IMG submission 187332) | Deep subsurface shale carbon reservoir microbial communities from Ohio, USA - Utica-2 Time Series 2014_10_20 (SPAdes) (version 2) ... | reverse complement strand
TGTTCAAGCGTTCTGTTAGTTTGTTGTACCTGATTTTGGGGAACAGCTTCATTTCTTCGATTAGGACTCTGTAAGCGTGCTTGTAAACTCCGTTAAAGTGCAAGTGTGCTAGTATTGCGAAGGTTATTAGGTCGTAGAGGCTGATTATTTCCCTGTGAGTGTTTTTCGGGTAGTGTTTGCTGATTATCGGGTAGATTTCGGATTTTATGATCAGGATTTTCCTCTGAAAGCTCAATACAACCACCAATCAATCAAAAGACTTAAGTGCTTATAACTCTAACGATCTAATGGGAACTAGGGTAATAATATTCTATGCCTCAAGGGAAGATCAAGGATTTTATGGCGAAGCAGAAATTGGAGAGGTTGAGTTCTTTGAGAGTCCAGCGAAGATCTTAGAGAAATATGGAGATAGAATTTTCTTAACTGAGAAAGAGTTCAAAGAGTATGTTAAAACTTCTGAACGATGGAAAACAAAGGGAAAAAGGCAGAGACCGTGGATGGCAATAGTTTTAAGGAACGTTAAAAAGTATCCGAAGGTTGTGAAACCAAAACGATTTATCGCAGTTTCGGGAAGGTATGTGAAAGAAAAAGAATATCAAGAAATCCAAAGCCAATTTTAGATCTCTGGAGCAAAGAGAATACCAGCAACAATATGTGGCTTAACTCCTTTAGTGCCTAGTTCTCTTTTCTTTGCTTCTAGTTCTTCTTTTCTTGCCGGGATTCTATACTTTTGAATTAATCTTTCACAAGCTGATATAATCTTTTCGACACCCATATTCGGGTTTATCTCTCTGAGCGCCCTTGCAAACAACTCGTGATTTGCATAACCCCACTTAACCAAATCTATTAGTTTTCCGAGGTATTCTCTTTCAGACTCTTTTTTACTCTTAATCATCCTGTTGTACAGCTTTCCGAGTATCTTTTTCACATTTGGAGGATGTTTCGTTAGTTTTTTGAAGGTTAAGCTGCTTTCCTTAATTATCCTAAGCTCTTCGAAATCCTGTAGAACTCTTTCCGCAGCTTCATAGTATACATGCATCTCCTTAAATTCGTTGAACGGCTCTGTCTTTTCATTTAGTTTCGTGAGTTCTAGGAGCTCCTCCAAGGAAATGTTCTGCTGGATCCAGGTGTCCTCATGCCTTTTGTAAATGAAATACTGGGAGATAACGCCGTCACTGCACACAAAAAAGGCATAGTAGTCATTACCTTTGTATCTAGCAACACTTCTCATTGAGTATCTTCTTGTTAGCTCTTCAAAGCGCTCTCTGTTATTCTCTTTAAATTCTCTAACGAGCTTTTCAGCTAATGTCGTTACCGAAAAAATGTCTGTGGTGCTTTCAAGAGCCTCAATCTGTCCCCTATAAATTGCTTCAATTGCTGAAGGATTCCATTCTTCGCTTTCCTCAAGAATCTTACCGTCTGCACCCAACGCATTGTTGAATTCAGTTATTCTTCTCCTAACCTTTTCAAGCAGACCAAGATTTTCTTCTAGTCCCTTTTCTGGGAAGAAGTTATAAACCAGTATCTCATCATACTCAGTTCCAATTCTGTCAACTCTACCAATCCTTTGGATTAGCTTTATCGGAGTCCAATGTAAATCGTAATTAACAACAACATTTGCATCCTGAAGGTTCAGACCTTCGCTGAGGACATCTGTGGAAATCAATATGTCAATTTCGTCCTCGGTTTCATAATTATTGGACTTGGGGGCAAAACGCCTAATCTTGTCCACTATTCCTTTTGTATTGGAGCTGACCATTTCAATTTTGTGATTTTTGGTGTAGCCAAGTTTGTCCAATCCGGTATAAATCCACTGAACAGTTTCTTCGAATTCGCTGAAGATTAAAATTTTTCTTTTTTGATACCTCGTTAGATCATCTATCAGTGATGCTAGTTTTGACAATTTTGGATCTTTCCAAGGCTTTTTTTCAAGATCTTCTTTAAGAGGTCTTAACACCTCTTCCATAGCTTTGAGCTTCTTTAAATCGTACTCTAAATCTGATATCAGTCGTTTTATATCAAAAGCTCCTGCTTTGTATTCTGGCTCCGTCGTTTTCGTGTAATTTTCAATAAACTCTCTTATTTCTTCGTCACTTAGGATGTGGGGTTCTTTACCATTAATTTTGCCCAGCAGAACATCGCTGAACTCTTCACCAGCAGCAATAAATCCATGCTTCACAAACTTCAAAAAGTTCTCTGTTTTGATAATGTCTCTCTTGAGAGTCTGGTACATTGAGTACCAGGAACTTTCAAGACGTTTTAGGTAGAGTATTCTTTCTAATCCCCTCAAATTCCTCCCAACGGTAGATAAGTCAGAGTATGGGTTTTTGTCTTTAAACTGTGGCTTAACGTAATCATGAAGGGCAAACCTTGCATACTTCATTGAATTTATGCCCGCTAAAAATAAGGTATAGATGTCAACTGGTTGGATTGTTGAGCCTTCTGAAATTTCTTCCACAAGCTCTTTAGGAACTTTTTCTAAGGGATAAATTTCAGAAATCTTGTATTCAAGAACTTTCAGTCTTCTCTCTGGGAAGCACAACTTCTTGTTTTTGACTCTGATACAATTCTCTTTTCCCCCATAGAGCTTCAAGATATCATGTCTTGTTCTCCTTATCATAATCTCCCTAAGGACATAGGATGGGTCCACTTCGCCCTTTTCAATAGCCCTGACTAAATCGTCCCACGTCTGAGGTGTTATCGGGAAGGGATGCTTTCTTTCGGGTCTGAAGAGGCGAATTTGATTGATAATATCGCGGTACTGCTTTCTATACGGGGTAGCTGTTAAGAGTATTGCCCTTTTTCCAAGAAGGAGCTCTTGGAGATTCTTGTAGGATTTTATCTGTGGATTTGCATAATGGTGAGACTCATCAACCAAAACTGTATTTACTTGATTTTTAATGTAGTTCTCCATTTCGGTGTACTTTTCTGGAGACGTTTCTTTTCTCGGTAGCAGTCCTGAAGAGAACACTCTTCCCTCTATGTTGTAGTTTTTAAGCAACTCTTCCCAGTAGCTAACGAGTTCTGGGGGAGCGATTACTGCAACTTTGTTGGATTTTCCATTAAGCAAGTCCAGAAGTGAGAAGTGTTCCAGTATTGCCAAACCTATAAAACTTTTTCCCAGGCCAACGACATCGCTTATCAAGACTCCTCCATACTTGTTCACTATTGAAATACCCCTTTTGACAGCATCCAGCTGGAAATCATAAAGGACATCATAGAGGCTTCTGAGCAAAAATCCAGTATCTTTTTCAATAATATCCCTGTAGAGCTCATAGAGACCCCTTATGAGAACCTCATATGGAGAGGGAAAACTTCCTGGTTTCTGGCCAGACCAGCTTCTATTGATGACCTCAATTAACTTTGGATTGAACGGTTCTGCTTCTTCCCACAGCCACTCGTACCACTGTTTTAGACTCTCAAAGTGGGTTGCAAACAGCCCCGCGTTCAGCTCAGTGTTTCCATAAAATCCAGCAAGTGTGAAGTTACTTGACCCAACAAGGCCAATTGGGGAAATTGACTCACTTTTTGGATAGAAGAGATATGCTTTTGCATGCATGAACTCCTTGACATACACTTTAATCTCGATGCTTCCGTTTTCAAGCCATGAGACGAGTTTGTTGAGGAACCTCTCATTCTCCTCAGTTTGCTCCATGAAGTTTGTGTTCTTTTCTAAGTCTTCCGCTTGCTCATCGAGATCGGGCTTAGTTCTTTGATTCTTCTCCTTGAGTTCCCTCAGTGTTTCAAGAGAGTGGTAAGCCATGCTGAGCTGTTCATAAGTCTCTCTGTCAGTTTGGTTTCCAATTACTATCCTCATTCTCCCTCCTTGAGAGAAAAACTTATCGAGTTCCTGCTGAATTTCTTTTAGCCCGCTTATGAAGAGAAAGCCGACTGCAGCATCTATTTGTTTGTAATTGCCAGAGGTTAATACCTCTCTCAAAACATCAAGGAGGGTTACTTTCTGGTTATCAACAAGTCCGTATTTGTTCAAAAGACTAATCGCGGACACTTTTATTCCCTCCTCTCGATGAGATGTCCGAATGCACCTGATTCAATGAATTCCAACAGTTCTCTCCTGAGGGACTCTACAAACTTAAGGAACTTATCCTTTTCAAACTCTTCAACGATTAGAATGATGTCCTTCTCAATTTCTGATCTGAGTGTATGCGAGTAATCCTCCCGTCTAAGCTCTTGGATAGCTTTTAAAAAGTTCTCACGGGCATTGTTACTCATGCTGAGATAATTTTCTATTTTCATGCCTATTTGTTTTTTGTACTTTTTGAGCTTTAGACCCTTAACTTGATAGAGCTTGTAAAGGTCATACAGATCCCGAAGTTTAAACTCTCTCCTCGTTAGGATGGCACGGACTTTTTCAGTTAAGATCTCCTTATCTTGGTACGCTAGGAGTTTAAGGGGATAATAGTTTCCAAGAAACTCAGCGTATTTTTCGTAATCTCTAACCTCCAGTTTTGATTTCTTCCATGAGAGAAGAGTGTGTGCTTTGACAGTTCTTGGTCTAAAAGCGAACCTTTCAGCATAGTTGAACTCCAACTTTATTTTCTCTCCTGCTGGAGAATAGGCGATTATTTCTCTAAACCATCCAGGCCCTATCAAAAAACTGAAGTAGCGGTTGTTGTTAAAGTCGTTGTGGTCTCTGTAGTAGAACTCCAATCCAAGGTCTTTCGCAACACAGTTTAGGGTTTCGGCTATTCTCCCTGTCTCTTCACTCAGGAATTTCTTGAGTTTGCTTCTTGACATCTCCTGAAGTTCCCCACTGTTTCTGTATGCAAAGTCTAGATCTCTACTAAAGCGGTAATAACCCAAATGACATTTAACCAAGCACGTCCCGCCTTTAAAGATGTAGTTTTCCCTAAAATAGGGATCTTTTTCAAGTTCCTTGAGGAGGGTGTGGATGATGTAATCCCACTCAACTAAGTCTATGTTTTTAATGCCTGTTTTCCTTGAAACAAAGTTAGCGAAGCTTTTTCTTTCGTTTTCTTTGATTTTGAACAGAATTTCATTATTTGGCATCTCCAACCACCTTTGCAAGAGACTTTGGATATTTACCCAAGTACCTCTTCAACTTTTCCCAGTTTGCACTATCTCTATACTCTATCCAGATTTTTAAGGCAAGTTCTCGTGAAACCGTTCCATAGCTCCCAAAGTAAAGGAAATCTAAGAGTGTCTTTTCTAAATCGGAAACTTTTATCCCGTTTTTTCTGAGTATTCCGAAGTCAAAAAGCTCCTTTCTGGTTCTGATTATCCTGACTGGTATCCCATTCACGTGAATAATTTTTGTCCTCGCTATCTTATCGTTGATTATGAAAATTGTCGTATAGTGTTCATGGGTTAACCCATTCAAAACCAATGCCGTGAACAGGCCAAAGTACCAGTTCTTCGTTATTTTGTTCATTCCCAGTGAAAGAAGCTTGTAGATGGAGGGTGGACTTTTAAGGGAAAACTCGACTGGCGTTTTAACATAATAAAGTCCCCTCAGAATCCTTATAAGATAGCCATATTGGATGAGGTAATTCACGAGGTAGTCAACGTCATCTACTTTTAAATAAGCGGAGAGTTTTTCGAGTTCTTCCCGGGTTATAACTTTGCCCCCAAATTCAGCGAGGAGTATCTGGGTGATCGGTCTCATGATGTTAATTTTGAATAACAACCTATAAAAAATTAGTGTTTGTTATTCAAATCAATTTGCTTTCATGCTGGAAGTACTTTTGACGGAGCTCGTCAATCTCATGTTCACGCCCTTCTTCATCCTTATATTTCCACCAATACCACCCATTTGTACCTTTCTTTGTTATATGAAATGCTGCTTTTGATAGGCTAGTGTGTATGCTACCATCGTTAATTATCCTTATCCTACCGTCTTCAAGAATTTCTGCCTCATATAGTTCTCCCCTATATTCCCCGTGAATCTTAAATCCTGGGTATAGGTATCCTTCCTCAATCATCTTAAGGATAATCTTTTTTCCTTTTAAGATGTGCGAACTTTTCGGTTTAGTTTTATGGTCTTCTGGTAACCCACTTCTTTGAGTGATAATCTCGAATACATGAATGTGGTCATTCAAACTATGTGAATTTTCTCTTCTGAATGTTTTAAATTCAATTGCTCTAACGTTGAATTTTAGGGCATTTGAGAGCAAGTTAACAGCTTCATTGATCTTTTTGGTTAGCTCATTAATTATCACCACTATTGCCGGTGAAGTTTCTATGATTTCAAGAATTTCCTTGAATTTGTCTTCTTTTATCCCATTTGCCTCAAGAAGGGCTCTTTTGTATGGATCGCTTATTATTTCGTTATAGATTGCTTTAGCGAGTTCCTGTTTTGATTCTGGAAATTTAGTTGCAGTCATAAATTTGGTTACCTGAGTCACAATGTGCTCATAAACTGGATGATTACTTAACTCAATCTCTACCACAAACCATTTCTTCGACTTAAAGTCGATTACGAATGCATCTGGAATCGTCCCTATCTTCGCAGGGCTTTTGATTTTCCTCTTTGAAAAAAGGAGGGAATTTTCTCCGAAGATTTCTTTGTAGTGTTCAAAAACCATGCCTTCAAGCTCAGCCTCATTTTTATATTCATAAGGAACATATTTAGCACAGTCTTTGAGGAGGATTTTCATAGGACAACAACACCTCCTGAAACATCAACTTTAAACTCCAGCACAGCTTTTCTCAGAGGCCTCTCGGGGATTTGATAGATTCCTCTCTTGGGCTTTACGAGAAAACCTCCATCAATAAGGTTTTTCAACACTTCCTTGGCTCGCCTTTCAGAGATTTTCAACGTTGATGTTATTTCAGTAACGACTTCTTCAGTCGTCACTCCATAAGAAGGACCTTTTGCGATAGTCCTCAGGGCAATAATGTAGGCAGGGGACTTATAAATCCTGATAAAGTTCTTCAAATCCTCCTTCCAGAGCTTAACCCCATAATTAACTGTCATTGAGAGGGCTTCTTCATGGGTTTTTCCTTTAGTTCTGAGCTTACCGTAATATGCCAAAAAACCAGGTACGTTTGAAAGCTCCTTCGCAGCTTCCTTGAGTTCTTCTTCTGGAGCATCTGGAAGGCCCTTTTTCAGATATTCCACGCTCTCCTCTATGTCCCATCGGGGGATGTTTATCCTCTCAACGTACCTCGCAAAGAAAGGCCTGTCCTCAGTTGGATTTATTATCCTTTCTAAGAGACCTGGCATCGAACCCGACAGGACTACAGTAACGTTCTCAAAACTATCCGAGATAGTTTGAAGCATTCCAAGCATACTCAGGGGAGCGAATCTCGGAAGGACTTGGGCCTCATCAAAGATGACTACTGTTTTCTTTTTTTGACTGTTGATGTACCTCAGAAGGTTGATGAAGGCGTTTTGGAACTCCGCTATTCCTCTGGGTTTTATGTCCATTTTGACGAGACCTAGGTTAAGTGTCGCCGAGTACTCAAGCTCCTCCTCCGAGATGTTGGTCGATACTGGCGTAAGCTCGGTGTAGCTTATCGCTTCCCGCCCCATTCCAAATGCAAGGTCGTAATAGAGGTACCTGTACTTTGAACCATACTTGTTTAAGAAAACGTTGATAACGCTAGTCTTTCCCACTCTTCTTGGCCCAAGGACTGCCACAAAGTCGCCATCTTCAATGGTTTCTCTCAGCTTCTTTACTGCTTCTCTGTGTTGTCCTCCATGGAGGTTTTTCTCCTCTCGAACCGGGCGCGTGCTGAACAAAGTGAACACCTCATCACTAGTGATGAGCCTTCATCTATTTAAGGTTTTTGGGCCCACTGAAGACTCGTGAGTTTCTGCCTCCGTACGTCGATAGGAGTACTGGATGATGGACTTCATGATTTTCAATTTGACCAACAACCCGTAAAAAGTTGGTGTTGTTAGTTAAATTGTCTCCTTAAGTGAAAACCCGATCACTGGTGAGAGGCCCTCATTTGATTAAAGATTTTGTGCCGGATTTTTCTCTTATGACCCATCTTGCCTGCCGGGGTTATCATGATAATAAATTCTCCTATTTTCATCTTTTTTGTTATCATGATAACAAAAAGCTTTATATATATGCTATTGGTTATCATGACAATGGGGAGAATCGGATGGTTAGTCCTCAGGAACTCAAGGCCAACGCCAAAGAATACCTCGAAGACGCAGACTACTTATTCAACAAAGGCCACTACAACTCGGCTTTAAACCTCTACTTCAAGGCCCTCGCGGCGATTTGCGACTATATCATCCTCAGGGATACTGGAAAACTTCCAAGAAACCATACTGAACGTTTCAGGATTCTAGAGATCAAGTATCCAGAGATTTATGATATTGTGGACTTCCACTTCAACAACTATAGGAAAGCCTATCTAATGAGAGCCACAAAGGAATGGGTGGAGGTGTTAAAGAATGACGTCCACGGACTCTACACCAAAATCTGAACGTCTTCTCTCCTTTTCCTTCCTCTGGCACCTCAGAGATTCTGTGGGGGACTTTCTAAAAAACCACGAGGAAGTCTTCGATGTAGTCCTTTACGGCTCGACGGTGCTGGGAAAGGAAAAACCCAACGACATAGACCTGATGATACTCACCCGCGGGAAACTTCCGCCCCTGAAACTCCGGGAGCTGATACTCGAGCTGAAAGGGGACCTATCCAAGGCGATCCCCCGGGAAAAACTCGACATTAGGGCTATGAGCATCGAAGAGCTCTTCGATCCCAACAACCTCGCGAGCCTTGGGGTGTTGGTTGAGGGCTACTCCCTCCGTCATGGCAAGAACCTCGCGGAGCTGATTAACGGAAAAGCCTACGCCATCTTCCGCTTCACTCTGGATGGTCTTCAGAGGAAGGATAGGGTGCGCTTCCAGTACGCGCTGAAGGGAAGGGACATGAGAAGCGGCCTGCTGAGGGAGCTCAACGGCGAGCAGTGGGGAGCGTGGGTGATAGCGGTGCCCGTCCAGCACACGTACCGCTTTAGGGAGTTTCTTGAGCTGTGGGGGATTAAGTACGAGGCCTTCACGGTCCTTAAAGGGTCGGACTTGTTTTACACGTTTTAGGTCGTGCATTCATTAATTTCAGGACACCGATGGTGTAAGGAAGAAATTGAAGGGCATCCATCGGCCCTACCTCCTCTTCGAAAACGTCTTCGCCTTCACCAGCCTCGCCTTCACGAGCTCGACAACCGCCCTGTAAACCTCAAGCTGCTCCTCCTCAGTTAATCCAAGCGCTTCGAAGATCACCTTGTCCAGTTCGCGCCTGTCGGGGAGAACCTTGTCAAGAGAAACGTCCTCTGGGTTGATGTTGCTGAAGTCTTTGTTTGGCTTTGGAAGGCCGAGCTCCTCGAAGATGGACTTGATTTCGTAAGTTGACAGTTTCTCAAACAACTGGTGTAGGCTCTCTTCGAATTCTGAAAGGGCTTCCGGTTTAAACACAATAAGTTTCTGGATGTCAATTCCTTCGGTCTTGAGTGCTCCTTCACCCAAGTTCGAACGACCGATAAGTTCTCTCACAAGGGCTTGGTATGTTGCGAACAGAGAAACAAAAAGATAAACTTTTGAGCCCTTTTCGTTACCAGTTATTTCAAACAAATTATGGTCAACAACAATTCTATCGCTTTCAAGCAACCCAACTATCAATCTGTCGTTATGTATCATCGGCCAAAGAACATCAGGAGTTTCATGAGGTGTTAACCCATACCATGGCCGCCTATTCCGCAGAGTTGTTCTGTTCGGGTATCCTTGTTTCTCGCCCCATTCAATGTAATTGATGGCATGAATCTTTCCGTTAGTTCTTAGAGACGATATTGATTCCGTGCAGATAAATGCCACATTCTTCAAACTCCTTTCATTAATTATCGGAGTTTTGATTTCCCTTGGGCTAATTATCACCGGCCTCAAAAACTCCTCCTCGATATATCCATCCCATCCCGCCTTATTCTTGACGGCAACCAACCCTTCCTCAGGCTTGTGAACCCTTCCACAAATCTTGCACACTGGCCACTCTATCGGGTTCTTTATCGGCTCAAGGTAGAAGAACTCGTTCGCTCCTGTCGTGAACCCCCTTCTAACCTCGGCAATCTCCCCGAGCTTCACCAGCTTGCCCTTTCCTTTATCAAGGATAACATAGAATATCCTTGGAGCCCTTATGAGTATCCCGCCCCACTTCATACCGCTGTACTCGCCGAAGATGTTGTAGGAGCCGAGCAGGAGGTTCTTTGTACCCATCTCAAGCCCGCCCATCTTTGCGAGCTCTACAGCTTTGACGCTCCTCACCCTGATGTCATCGTCCTCGTAGGAGTATACTTTTCCTCCGAAGACTTCGACTTCCTTAACTTTTCCGGCATAACATTCGAGCATCTTTTCTATTATTTCACGGCTCAGTTCATCAAAGCTCCTCTTTAGGAGGACAAAGTTCACACAACCCTCATCAACGGTGTTAAACAGCTCTTTGGGTTTTCTAGTTAGCACGGTGATTACGGTATTTACATCGGCCTGCTCAAAAGACCTTGTCGTGTAGTCAATAATCCTCTTCAAGTTCGTGAACCTCAGGAAGAACTCCTGCAGAGATGTTCCATAATCAACATCAAGCCATGAGTTGGAGGTAATGAACACTAGAGCTCCTTTGGGGTTGAGCAGGTTGACACCTTGGATGAAGAAATAAACATATAAATCGCTCCTCTTGTTCAGCTTCATCTCGTGCTCAAACTTCTCTTTGATTATTGTCTTCATATGCTCGATTATCTTCTCCTTGTATTCCTTCTTTAATCTATCCTGTTCTTTCTTTGGAAGCATCTGAAACTCTGCCAAGTCGTAATACTCTGGATAAATCTTTTCCTGCCTCACGTAGGGCGGATTTGCTATTACTATGTCAAAGCCCTTCTTTTCGAGCATCACATCGGGAAAATCAAGTTCCCAGATGAATGGTGGTTTTTCCAGAGCCGAGTAATCCTGCTTTGATACCGCTTCTAAGAGCAGCTTTATTTCCTTCTTCTCCTTGGCCTTTAAATCTTCTTCAAGTGCTGTCTCTAGGAACTCCTGAAGAGCTCCCCATTTAGCTTCCTCGATATCTTTTAATTTCACAGGCTTTCCATCAATTTTTTCACCCATGAAGTACTTTCTCACTAGATCTTTGTAATGGACTATTGCTTCACCCGCACCCTTTTTAGCCCAAAGGAGCTTGAGACTCTCTCTAAATTTGGCAAGGGGTATTTCGATTATCCTTTTCTTCCCATTTATTCTAAGAACAAAGTGAGGAGGCACAAGTGAATCGCCAACTGCTAACTTCGTCTCGAGATTTGGTAAAATTGGTTCGTTTGGACTCTCTTCTTCCTTTTCAATCAATGCCAGCCAAAGCCTGAGCTTGGCAACCCTTATCGCCCACTCTTTGATGTCAACGCCGTAGATGTTCTCCCTGATTATAGCGAGCTTTCTTTCATAATCTACCTTTACCCTAGCCTTTTCGTAGAGTTCCGTTAAAAGATGAAACATTCCCACGAGAAAAGCTCCGCTTCCAGCTGCTGGATCGACTATCTTAACGCTCTCGAGAGCACTGAGTAGTTCCCTTGGTAGTGACCTTCCTTCCCATTCATGAAGCGGCGTAAACACGAACTCCCTTAGAAGAACGTCATCAACTTTGGTGTTCTTCTTCAAATACTCATAAATTGCCATCCTGCACATGAAGTCAACTTCGCTCCTCGGCGTGTAGAAGATTCCTGATGCTCTTCTCTCCTCTTCCTCACTTCCAGCCTGCTCTTCGGCGGTTATAAGTGACTCGTAAATTCTTCCTAACATTGCTGGATCAACAGCAACCTCAACTTCATAGGGAGTATCTTCCGTAACTGTGAAGCTGTATTCTTCAAAGAAATCAAATATAAGTTCTTTCACAACGTTATCTGGAAGGGAAGTTATGATCTCGTCCAAATCAATGCCCTCTATTGTAACATGGTTGAACAGACCACCGTTGAAATAGGGAATCCCGTAGGTGAACACGTCCCTAACTATTGGGGATGGAATCGCTTGTATTTCCTTTATATCCCTTCTTGCATATCCCACTCTTGGCGTATTCATTGCATAAAGGAACAAAATTCTAAGGTAGTCCTTGTAAAACTCCCCTCCATACTCCACCCACTGCTCATACAGCCATCTGACGAAGTTTTTGACGTCAATACTCTCCTGTAGACCCTTCCTGAGAGCTGGTTTCTCGACAATCCATCCTTTCTTTTGAAGGAAATAGACAAACATTAATCTGTTGAGGAATGTATGAGCAAAGGTCTTGGCGGCTCTTTCAACAAATATCTCTTTTGGCAACTCGCCAACATAAGATTCCCCAAGTTTTTTCCCGTAACGCTTTTTTATTGAGTCCTTAAGTTTGGAATAGTACTCTTTGTACTCCTTGAAAAACTCCTCTGTAAGAGGCCTAACGTGCATGTATTCATCTATGAGGGCTTTTATTTGGATTGCCGGTGGATGCTTTTTCGATTTCTTGTAAAATTCTTCAAGCTCCTGAGCAACACTGGCCAAGTTCTTCACAAGAGTCCTGAATTTTCCCTCCTCTGGGTCAATTACATAGATATTGAGCTTGGCATTTTCAAGCTCTCTCCTGTAGATTGGAACTACAAGCTTCCAGTATTTTGAGTAGTCCAAGATTATCAGAAAATTCGCGAATTCCAATCCAACTGAATACGTGAAGTCGAGAAGATCCTTAACAAGTCTTTGTCTGTATTTTATGGTGTCACTTTTACTTTTAGCGTAGACAACGTAGAAACTCTCACCTTCAGGCGGGTTTGTTTTTGCAATGATTTTAATCATATCAGTGTTTTGTGCCACAAATTCATTAAGCATGTCCTCAGGGATGATCTCATCAACATAATTGAACTTCCACGCATCAATGAAAATATTTCTAAAATAGTTTATTGCTTCCTCTGTTCCCATATCAGGTTTAAGCTCTTTAAGATTACTTTCAATTTCTCCAACAAGCCGATACATATGAGAATACCCCCTACGTTAGTATTATACTTCCTAATTCATTTTATGCTCAATGGTATATAATTTTTTTCAACAGTCTTTTTATGATGTGCAAAAGCGGCCTTTGGGAATCAAAAATGCCTTTATTTTGAAAGGTTTTTTCATTCGTTTTGATATTTGAAAGAGGAGACATTGTGTAGGGCAAAAAAGGATTAGGAAAAAATCGGCATAATCCCCAGAGCTAGACCTTGTCCTCGTTACCTCTCTGCCTCATTTTCCCTTAAGGTATGTTCCTCAAAGAACTTTTTCTGTCTCTTCTCTTCCTCAATCTTTTGCTTGAGAACTTCATAAGTTAGCCAGCTAAATTTCTCTTCAGGGATCAGCTCTTTGTACATAATAATAAGATCAGCTGCCGCTGCTGCGTGTCCATCATCTAATAAGCGCTCAATAATCTCAGTTAAAAACTCACTTTTTTGATTATTCAAAAGATCATCAAAAAACGTCCCAAAATTGTTTCTTAACTCTTTAAGGAGATCTACCTTGCCAGGAAGCTCGCCTTCCTTAGATTTTTTAGTTCTAAGCTCTTTAGCGACATCAAGTACTTTTTCTACAAGTTCTGGATTTAATTCAAAAAGAGTATCTAAAAAGAACGAGCTTGCCAATACAATGTCTGAATAAGAGTAAGTTTTTTTGTAAGTATTATTAGTGGTCTTTTTTATCTTGTCTAAAGCGTTGTATGCATCTTCAGTTAATCTAACCACTTTCCCGAAATCTTTTTTCATACAAATCACCAGAAAAGTATTAATTTGAACTACTTAAAAATATTTCTAAGTCATACTTTCTTTTTTAGGAGAGCTTGATATGCTGGTCCTTTTCTTTACATATTCCTAATAATCTTAATATATTTTACAATTTATTTCGAGACATATGTTCAACAATCGAAAAAACAATATTTATTATAGGGTTCTGATTTGGTTTATGTTAAAGGGGGTGTGAATGATGTCGGGAAAACGAACTCTCTATGAAATATACCTTCAAGATGCCCTCTCTTTCGAGAGGAAGTACACTGAAGATTACATCGAAGAAATCAAAACAGCCTTCGGGCCAATACCGCTCGAAGAAAAAGCAGAATTCTTGAGAATAATAAGGCAAAAGCACCTCTCAAGAATCTTCGCACTAACAGCACTAGCCGCAACAAAACCAACCCCAGAAGAATTCAAAAAACTCGCGCCAAAAACAATCATGCACCTAGGAGACGTGATAAACTTCATCGAAATTTACCACAAAATCCACAAAGAAGAACCAAACCAATACGCCAACCAGCTCAAAAAACTAATCAAAGAAATGCCCCGCACAAAAACCGAACTTTACTCTTACTACTCAGTCCCAAGTGAAGTTGAAGAATACCTCGAAAAACACTTGGGAGTAACCCTAGCCAACCAAATACTCCTAAACGACAACGACCCAGACAACACTGCATACATGCTAATAAGAACATACCAATACAAGCCCCTACTCATGCACGTGCTCACCCACTTGAACGACATTAAATACAAGAGCACCCTTGAGGCGCTCTCAGTATTCTTCGCCGATCCAGTAATCGTCGAAAACCTTGACATCCCACCAATGACCCTCGCACTCCACTTCTTAGAGGTTGCAGAAAGAGTAGAGACAGAGGAGCTTGATAAAGACAAAGCTACCCACGTTCTTGGGGGACTGGCAGGGGGGCTTAACCACTTGCTCAGAAAGATAGCAAACGATCCAGAAAAGAAGGATTGGAATGTTGTTATCTTTAATACGCCTGAGGGTAGAACTTACCTTGACCTTCCAGGGAAGTTCAAGTTTTATCGAGATGAAATTTCCGCCGTTATCGCCACTATTGCAGCTGGGAACAACGGGAGGATAATGTTCATCTCAGATGGAATGTATAGCAGCTGGGTTGAGAAGGATATTGATTATGTCAAGGTTTTCAGAAGGGTCACTGGATTATTGTCAGGAACTCGCGGGAAGCTTTCGTTTACTGGTAAGGTTTGGCCTACTGGCAGAAACACTCTGGTAATTCTATTTGACGAGGAGTACCTTCATGATGCTTTCGAGATAGTTACGGAAGATGCCATGTATTACGTGATAAGCGAAAGACCATTTTTCGAGGGCAAGGTGTTTGGTGGGTTCTCTGAAAGAGTTCCCCTACTCTTTGCTTTCCCATTCTCACGAGGAGGGATTTCACCAGAAGATTGAGGGGTACAAAAAAATATTCACAAGTGCAGGAAGTGACGAGTGGTTTTTCTTTTAAAATTCCGTTGTTTTCACTGGAAAATTCAGAACAGTAAAGCTCTTAATTTAAAAAGTTGCGAGCTTAGTTCTGAGTTCACCCCCGTTAAAATAAAAAATGAAAAAGAGAACCACTTAAAGTTCTCCAGCCCAGAAGACAAACCCTTCAAACTCCTCGACCAGGCCTTCTACGCTAATCCCGCCAGAAAGGACGATCCTGCCCTTTCTGCATACAATTTCAATTTCAGTGTCTTTCTTCTCGACCCGCTCAATATCATAGCCAAGCTCTTTGAGAATTTTGATTGGGAAGCTTTTAATGACCTCGACGAGTTCTGCGTCTCTCTTCAGTCCGATGACTATCTTTACCTCTGAAACGTCTTCAAGAACTTCAACCAAGTGCTTTTCTCCAAGCTCGAGCACGTAAATCTGTCTTACTTCCGCTCCTTGTTTTAGCAAGAGTTTAATTGGCTTTTCAGCGAGTTTTTGCAACTCTTGCTTGAATGCAAGGCCAAGTAGGTTTCTCAAATTCAAGGCTTCTCTTTCGAAGAGTTGAGCATAGTTCACGGCTTTTTTCAGTGCGTTTGTGTTGTTTGCGAACAATAGCACTCCATCCTTCTCGAAAAACTCTCTTAAAACTCCTTCCAGGCACATCACCTCCGACCCACTAGTGCATTATGGCGTAGCGTGCAGGCGAATATTTAATCTTACGAATTAAATAAAAATCTTAATTCCACTCCAGGTCCTCTCGAATAGGAATGAAGATAATGGCTTCTTGTTCTTCAGTTTTTAAGCTAATTATGGCTCCGTTGGATTTTAAACACTCTTCAAATAGCTTTTTGAGTTCCCTTTGACTGAATTTTCTCGCCTCATTGCCATTAATTTTAAAACTCTCATAATTTGTTTTTTCTTTTAGTTTTTGCTGCTCCGCTAGCTTTCTGACCTCGTCCTTGAGCTCGCCCCTGGCGTAGAGAACGAGGTCGGTTGCGTATTTGTAAGCTTCCCCAACGTTGTTCGTCTTCATGTTGATGAGGAGGAGCTCGGTGAGGTAATACGCTGCTCTCCTAACGTCCCCCATTGTCTTGCTCTTCTTCAGGCTCTCCGAATAAGTCAGGTTGAGCACTCCCGCAAGGTCTCTCTGGAGTTCCTCGATGCTCTGATAGCGCTCCTCCTTCCTCTTAGCGAGCATCTTCATTATTATCGGCTCGACTTTCTTCGCCTCTGGGTTTATTTCGCTCGGTGGAACCGGGTCGTCCCTGATTATGCCCATCATCACCTGGCTTAGTGAGCCCTCGAAGGGAAGCCTTCCGGTAACGAGCTCGTAGAAGATTACACCCAGCTGCCAGATGTCGGTTCTCTCGTCGGTGTGCCCGAACTTCCTGTCGATCTGCTCCGGGGCGGCGTAGAAGGGCGTGAAGCTTGCCGTCGTTGTCGCGCTCATGCTCTCCTCAAGGACTTTGCTCAATCCCCAGTCGGAAATCTTCGGGAGGCCGTTCTTTAGGAGCACGTTGCTCGGCTTAAGGTCACGGTGTACGATCTTCTTGGAGTGCGCGTACTTCAATCCTTCCGCGATGTTGAAGACTATGAGCGAGGCCTCCTCGAGGGGTAGTGGCTTGGGAAGCTTGGCCAGGGAGCTCTCGCAGTACTCCATCTCAAGGTAGGGGATCGGGATGACGTTCACGTCGTAGAGTTCAACGATGTTCGAATGCTTCAGGTGGAGCCAGTTGCTTATCTCCCTCACAAAGGCCCTACCGATGGCCGGGTCGAGAGTCTTGGGGATTTTGACAGCGACTACCTTTCCGTCCTTTCTCTTCGCCTTGTAAACCCTGGCGAAGCCGCCCTCCCCGATGTACTGCATCTCAGAATAAAGCTCGGTTAAGCTCTCAACCGGGTTGATAACCGGGGTGGAGGTCACCGGGGTCGGCGTTGGCGTTGCCCCAGCCCTTGCGGTCTTCACGACCTTAACGGGGACCCTCTTCTCGAAGCTCCCGGCGCTGGAGTTCACCTTAACGGTGAAGTCAAACTCGCCGAGGAACTTGGGCTTAACTGTAACGTCCTCGCCTATCGTCTTGCCCGGTTTCACCCTCGGGAACTCCACCTTCTCCTCGCTCAGCTCGAAGTAGTCCCTGTTGGCGCTCAGGTCAACGCTTACACTTATGTCACCGGAGAAGCGGTTGGTAACGAGTATTGACACCTCGTTCTCGGCCGTGTGGGCCATTTCGCTCGGAACCTCTATCCTCACACTCTTCCTGAGGAGCTCCTCCATCTGGCGCTCCTCTATGGTCGTTATGGCTTTTCTTATCTCCCCTCCGCTTTCTCCTATAACACCCGCTATGCTTAATGCCTCGGTGTAGAGTGCCAAAGCCTGGGAGTAGTTGCCCGAGAGCTCCTCCTCCCTTGCCCTCGCCGTCAGGTTCTCAAGCCTCGTCTTCAGCTCGGCTTTAATAGCTTCAAGCTTTCTTTCAGCGTTTAGCTCTTTTGCGAGCGGTTCGACATTGTCCATCAGCTCTTTGACCCTCTCGTAGTCCTTCCTCTCAACCGCCCCACTGATTTCGGCGAGGAGCTTCTCAAGCTCCCTCCTCTTCTTGTCCTCCTCGGCCTTCCTCTCGGCCAGGGATATCTTTTCTTTGACTTCCTTCTCCCTTCCGAGGGCTTGGGCGAGCGGAAGGGCTGACTCGTAGGCTTTTATGGCCTCAGCATACTTGCCTTCGGCGAGAAGAGCGTCCCCCTGAGAGAGTGCCTTTGAAAGCTCTTCCCCGAGCTTCGAGAGCTCAAGCTCGACCTCGGCCTTAACATCCCCGAGGTTTCTGGCCTTTTCAAGGGCCACTTTGAGTTTTTCGGCGGCTTTGATTAAATTCCCCTCAGCCCTGAGCTTCCTTGCCTCTTCAATGGCACTCTTGACTTCCCCGCGCAGGCGCTCCGCTTCTTTCTTTTTCTGAGAACGGTAGTACATTCCCGCAACGGCCCCAGCTAACGCGATAAGCATGAGGGCAAAAAGCGTTTGCCTCGTCTTCTTCGCCTGCTCTGCCTTCATAGCGAGCTGGTAGGCTGTAACGTAATCTCCTTTTTCAAAGGCGGCCTTTGCCTGTCCAAGGGTTTTTGAATCCGAGAGGAAGCCCTCGGCGTTTTTTATGGCTTTGAGGGCTTGGTCGTACTTTGAGTACTGCGTCTCAATATTTGCGTTGGAATCCCTGGGATTGACGTCCGTGGACTTTACCACGACATCCGGAGTCTCAATTTCAGCATTTTTGTTTCCTATATCGGCGTTTGTGGCTTCAACTTCGGCGCTGGAATCTTTGACCATATCAGAGTAAGGAAGCTCCCCGTTCTCATCGAGCCTGAGAACCCAAACATCTTTATAACCAGCGCCGAAGCTTACAGTCCAGCCTGCAACAATAATGTCCCCGTTTGGAGCGATGGCAACCGCGTAAGCCTCATCATAACTGCTTCCCCCGTAAGTCTTCGCCCACAAATCCGGCCTCCCCTCGGCCTTGGCCGCTGGCACGATTGTCAGGACGAGAAGTATCATTACGAGCGCCAGTGCCCTCCTCATAGCACCACCCTACTTAGCATAGTATAAGGCTACTCCCGCATCATGTCCTCTATTTCCTTAAGCCGTTTTCCAGGCTCGAGCTCCCTTCCCGCGGAGGAAACTATAAGCTCTTCTGCAGCCTCAATGGTCTCAACGTCAAAATTACCCGTCAATATGCTTTCACTAGTTAAGTCTAGCATTGTGTTTAAAGCTTCATCAATGTTTTCTACCTTGCCCATGGCCTTCTCAAACTCCACCTGAATTTTTGCCACGTCCTCTGCCCCAGGACCTTCCGCAATGCTTGCCACTATATCCTTGCTAAATTGAATAAAATCGGCGGAAACTTTTACTAACTCTCTCTGAAGCTCGGCCTCTTCCATTAACAGCAAGAGACGCTTTGCCTGTTTTATCCTCTGCTCTAATGCGAGGTATTTGACAGCACTTCTCTTTAACAGGGCTTCATCTCCAAGCTTGGCAGCCTCCTTCCCCTGCAGAAACACCCTGTGCTTAAAATTCTCGAGGTTGTTTATGTATTGTTGGAGGGCCATTTTTGCCTTACGCATTCTAACCTTTCTTTCAATTTCCTTTTCCTCTTTAGACTTCCAGAGGCGGACCATCATATCACACTCCATTCTCGTAGGTAGTATTACTCATACAATATAAAACTTTGAAGTTGTATATGTTTGAGGTTGAGACATTTCTAAAGCAAATTTGACGGCTCTATCTGGATATCTCTGACCTAGGTTTCTTTGAAGCTCTATAAGCTTGTCAATGGCCTCAGAAGGACGGGGGCGATATATGTACCACCCATCTATCTTATCCCAAGCACCATCTCCTCTTACCAACTTTTCAGGCCTGTCTTCAATAAACCTGTCAACTTGAAGGTTTCGGAATCCCTTGTCAATCAGGAACTCTGCAACTGTTCTAAGTGTCTGGCTCCAATATCCGCCAGGAATTTCAAGTCTATGCCATCTTCCATCAAGGCAAACATGTATCGCTCTAATTTTTGATCTCAGAGAATGTCTGGCTTTTTCAATAGGTATTACCCTAGAGGGATATTCTCTACAGTCCTCTTTTTTGGCTGATTTTTTCTCTTTTTGTGGGGGTTGTTTTACGATAACTATCTCTTCATTTTCTCGTTTGATGTTGTGGACCAGAACCTTTAGCCTTTCGATGAAGTCCCCACCCACAGGTAGGTTCTCCTTGAGCAGGGTTTCAACGGTGTTTATGGCGTTGAGGAGGTCGTTCAGGTTTTGCACCGTGTAGAACTTGAGATCGTTGAGCGTGTTGAGTAACTCAGCCTTCCTGTTGAGTTCAGCGTAGACTAGAGCCAGCTTTCCAAGGGTTTCAACGACCATCCTCCTGTTCCTGATGGCCTCTTCGGTGCTCTTGCTTTGCTTTAGTGCCGCGACACTCCTTGACAAGGACTTCTTAAGCTCCTCGGCCTCTTTTTCTAGCTCTGCCTTCCTCTTCTTAGCCTCCCCAAGATTCTCAAGGTCTTTGAGGAACTCCTCAACTGACTGGTAGCGGTCTTCCTTCCTCTTAGCGAGGAGTTTCTCAAAGATTCCATCGTACTTAGCAAGCTCAGGGTTGATTTCTGAGGGTGGAGTGAATTTGTAGCTTTCATCCACGATTTTTCCAAAGATTTCCTCGTAAGTATATCCCTCAAACGGGAGTTTTCCAGTTAACAGCTCATAAAAAATTACTCCCAACTGCCAGATGTCTGTTCTCGCATCTGTGTGCCCGTACTTACCGGGAAGCAAGTGCTCAGGGGCAGCATAGAGTGGCGTATAACCCAACACGCTTCTGCCAGAACTCATGGTTCCTATTTTTGCCAGTCCCCAATCCGTGATTTTGGGAGTTAAATCGCTCTTTAGGAGGACGTTGAGGGGCTTTAGATCGCGGTGGTAGATACCCTTAAAGTGTGCGTAAGCCAATCCTTCAGCAATGCCCTTGATGAGTTTTAAGGCAGTGTTTTCTTCAACAGGTTTTGGATATTTATCCAAATCCCTAATTATCTTGTCCCCAAGTTTTACGCCCTCAACATACTCCATTTCCAAATGTGGGACTGGCAGGATGTCCACGTCATAGAGTTTGACAATATTCGGGTGATCTAAGTGAAGCCAAGTAGAAACTTCTCGTATAAACGTTCTGCTCGTCTTCTCATCGATCCTTGGGATTTTTACGGCCACTATCTTACCATCGCTTTTTCTTTTGGCTTTGAACACTTTAGCAAAGCCACCTTCTCCGAGGAAGTCTAAAGATTCATACTTGTTCAAGAGCTCTTGTGGGAAACTAGAAATGAAATTTGAATGTGTCCCTCTTTTTGATCCCTGATCACCCTTTAATATACCCAATGAAGGGTTTTCTCTTATTTCTGCCCTTTTTTCGGCTTCAATTTTGGATAATTCCACAGTAGTCATCCGAGTATTAAAGTTTTGCCTTTTTTCCGCCCAATAGTACACTATAACTGATGAAAAAGTTGAAAAAATCCAAAACCAAGGTAGTGAATACCCAGAAAGAAGCCAAGAAATGAACAACCAAAGAATCACTAGCGTTGAAGTCGTCAGCGCTACTTGGATATTACGTTTATTCTTACTTAATACAATTGCAACTGGTATTCCCCATAAAAACATTGTTACAATTCCCATTGGAAATCCAAACCAAACCGCCACCCAATACATAAAGAGTATATGAACTGGCACTGAAATAACTATAACCAAGATTGATGTCCAATTACTACCTGAGTTCGAGGACTTTGAGTATTGATTCATCGTTTTTCACCCCCAAAGATTTCGATACCTACTTATTTATGTTTCCAAACAAACCACCGTCACGTTATCCTTCGTAACGGGCAAGACCTCATTGATAAGCTCCCTTACAATATCTTCAGCACTTTTTCCTTTTGAAGCTATCTCCACAATCCTGCCCTCATCAACGTAGTCGTGAAGCCCATCTGAGCTTAGGAGCAGAACGTCGCCCTTCTGGAGGTTCCACTCGTAGAGGTCAACGCCGAAGTCTATACCGAGGGCCTTTGTGATGACGTTCCTCATCGGGTGCCTTTTGGCTTCTTCCTCGGTTATCTCGCCCTTGTCCAAAAGCTCCTGCACGAGGGAGTGGTCTTTGGTTCTCTCGAGGATTTTCCCATCCCGTATCAGATAAGCCCTGCTGTCGCCGGTGTTCGCTATTATAGCCTTCCCGTCTCTAACAAAGGCGCTTACGAGGGTCGTACCCATCCCTTCTCTTTCTCCAACGGCGCTCTCTTTTATCCTCCTATGGGCTTCCTCATAGGCCTTCATGAGAAGTTCTTTGACCTCTTTATCACTCATTCCTGGGGAATACTCTTTTTCGAAGACCTCCCTTAGGGTGTCCACTGCTATCTTCGACGCTACTTCCCCCGCGTTGTGCCCACCGAGGCCATCAGCAACGGCCAAGAGGTATGCATCGGGGAGATTGAGGACGAGGAGGTTATCTTCGTCATTCTCTCTTGCCCCAACGTGGCTCATACCAAAGGCTTTTTCCGCCTTAACTTTGATGGGGTTTTTCATCAATTGTTCGTTGGGGGAGTTCCTTGTACCAGATTCATCCCGGAGTTCCTTGAACTTGTCCGAAATAATCCTAAGAGGTGGGATCATTCCTCTACCTCCTTCTCGACCTTGTGAAGAAGGACTCTTAGCTCGTCGAGAGTTGACTTGCTTATTGGCACGCTTTCTCTCATCATTATCTCGAGCTGGCTTATGGCGTTCTCAATCTCATTTCTGTGCTCCTTTGAAAGAGCCTTTAATTCCTCTAAGGCATTTATTAGCCCCGCCTTGTCGTTCAGGTGGGCGTGGAGAATAGCATTCCTGTTCAACTGTTTGATGAGCTGCTTTTGGAGTTTCCTAAGTTCCTTGCTGTCTGTTGTCAAGCTCATCGTTGTCTTAGTCTTCGCTATCTCTGCCTCAAGTCTCTTTTTTTCCTCTTCAAGCCTCTCTAAAAGTTCAAGGTCATTTAGGAACTCTTCAACAGATTGGTAGCGATTTTCCTTTCTCTTTGCTAGAAGCTTTTCAAAGATGCCATCATATTTGGCTAACTCCTTTTTGTAGTGGCTTGGCGGTTTCGGCTTTACATCCGGGTTAATGACTTTCGCCATAACCATAGCAGGAGAAGTTCCCGTATAAGGAAGCTTCCCAGTTAAAAGCTCGTAGAAAATCAACCCAAGCTGATAAATATCTGTTCTCACATCTGTGTGTCCGTATTGTTCCTCATCTAACTGTTCTGGGGCAGCATAAAGCAGAGTTAGCCCCTTTGTAGTAGTTGCAGTAGTTGAAATTGCACCAACTTTCGCCAGTCCCCAATCTGTGATTTTTGGTGTTAAATCACTTTTTAGGAGGACATTTTGTGGCTTAAGATCTCTGTGGTAAACCTGCTTGGAGTGCGCATGCTTTAAACCTTCCGCAATACCTTTAATTAGTTTTAAGGCTGTGTTTTCATCAACGGGTTTTGGATAGTTGCCAAGATCTCTAATAACTTCCCCGTCGAGGTTCACTCCCTCAATGAATTCTATCTCTAGGTGAGGAACTGGTTCGTCGAAAGCGTTGTAAAGTTTGACAATGTTCGGGTGGTCGAGAAGGCGCCAAGCATTGACCTCCTTAAGGAAGAACTTTTTGGCCTTCTCATCGAGACGGGAAATCTTAAGGGCGATGATTTTTCCATCACTCTTCCTCTTAACCTTGTAAACTTTGGCAAAACCACCTTCACCGAGAAATTCCAAGGGTTCATACTTGTCGAGGAGTTCTGGCGGGAAGTCTTTTACTCTGTCTTGAGTTAGTTTTATATCCTCTCTGGGCTTTTTATTTCTTGATTTGGCCACTACTATACCTAAGATGAGTAAAACTGCTAGACCTCCGATGTAGAGGAGTTTTGATGTTTCTGCAGGGATAAGTGGAGTGGAAGAAGAGCTTGTTGGAGTTGTGATCGGGCTTGATGAGCTTGATGGGGTTGGGGCTGATGTTTGGATAGGTGAAGTGGTTGGAATCAGTTCTAGTCTTGCGTTTATCGTGTGAGTTTTTGTTGGTTCAATAGTTATTGTTTGCGTAAAAATTTGGTAACCCTCTTTTTTAACTTCGACCTTGTGCTCTCCCGTTGACAGTTTGTAACCTTTTAGCGGCGTCTCTCCAATCTTTTTACCATCAAGGAAAACCTCAGCACCCTGAACATTACAGTAAACATTTAAAAAGCCAAAGAGAGCCTCTAACTGCACATTAATTTGTCTTTCTTCTCCCGCTTGGAGAGTAATAGTTTCAGTATGGGGCTTATAATCCTCTTTTCTAATCTCTACAGTATAAGTTCCCGGAGGAAGTTGAACAGTAATAGGAGTTTGACCTTTGTATATTCCTCCGATATACACTTCAGCGTTTGAAGGAGTTGATGAAACTGACAAAGTTGCCGTTTTTAGTATAAGTTTTGCATTAACAATGGTTGTTTTCCCCTCTGATATTGTCACTGTTTGAGTATAATCAAAGTACCCTGGTTTTCGTATTAGTAATGTATAAGTGCCCACAGCGAGTTTGTAGCTCTCTACGGGTGTAACACCTATGTATGTGTTATCTACGTAAACCTCTGCTCCAGCAGGAGTAGAATCAACGGTAAGGTATCCTATAGGGACTAAAGAAGCGGAGATGCTCTTGGTTTCTCCTGCTTGAATAGTTAATGTTGTCTCATAATCCAAATAATTTTGTTTTGTGAGCTTTATTGTATAGGAGCCAGGAGGCAACTCTAACGACAAGGGAGTTCTACCTTTGTATTCACCATTAACGTAAACTAGGGCATCAGAGGGTGTAGATGTGACTGACAAAGTACCAGTTTTTAATTTTAAGTTGACATTAACTGAGGAAGTTTCTCCTGGTGTTATAAACACGCTTGTAGAGTAGTCTTCGTATCCTTCCGCTTGGATAATAAGAGAGTGTTCTCCCGAGGAAAGCTCATAGTTTTCTAAAGGGGTTTTTCCAATAAATTTGCCGTCTACATAAACTGAAGCACCTGATGGAGTAGAATAGATCGTAAGATAGCCTACATTTGGTTTAAAAACAAACAGTGTTGTTGCTCCCCCTGCCAATAAATACGAATCATCCTGAGTAATACTTATACTCCACCCTTCTTCTCCAGTGTAATAGCTCCATTTAAGATCTCCCGTTTTGATGTCAAATGCATACACATTTCCATCGTTGCTGTACAGGTAAACTATACTGCTATCCGATGATATTGCTATGTCATCTGCATTGCCACTGCTAGAATACGTCCATAAAAGTTCTCCAAAACGATTAAATGTCAATATCTCTCCGTTATACAGCCCAACAACAACATACCGGCCATCTGAAGATACCTCAATACTAGTTGGTTGGTCACTTACAGAATACGTCTTTAAGACTTTCCCGTCGTTTAGATTAAGGAAGTATACCGAAGATTTCGTACCAAGTATCACAAGGTTATACAATTCATTGATACCCACTTTGTAGACTGGATAAATCTCAACACTTGAGGAAGAAGTTGTGTCCCAAATCCTTTTTCCCTCGCTGTTTAATAAGTAAGCTCCACTTCTTGTTCCCACAATAATGTACACAAAGCCTGAAGTAGCTTTTATATCAGTGATATAATCCCCCACAGAGCGGTACCATATAACATCTCCAGAAATGTCAATCATGTACACTCTGTGGTTGTCAAAGCCTAAGGGTATCTCATTCCATATCCCAAAAAGTACATACTTGCTATCCTCACTTATAAGAACGTTGCCTGTAATTCTTTGTGTTTTATTGACTCCTTCAGGATCAAGAGACCATAACATCTTTCCATCCTTAGTGAACAAATACAACAAAGCATGGTCTTTTGGACTTTCGCTCCAATCTGCATTATAAAATTGGATAGCTCCTACTGCAATCAAGCTTCCAGTTGGATTGATTGCAATATAGTAAGGGACTCCATTAATGTTCTCATTTTTCCATAAAACCTTGCCAGAATAGGAAAATGCATAAATGGTGTTTCGCTGAGTCCCAACGACAAAATAATCATTTGAAGCTTGAATTGTCCATATTCCCCCTGGAATACTTTTATACCATGTTGGTTTTATGGTACTTTCCCCGGATGCTAATCCTGTGAAAAACAATACAAATAAAAATGTTAAAATGATTCTTTTATCAATAAATCTCATCTCCTCTACCCCCCGAACTCCTCCGCCCACTTCTCATAGCGCTCGATATCCTTCTTCGTCAGCGGGCTCTTGATCTTCTTAAACGCCTCCTCAAAGTCCCTCATCTCAAGCGGCCTCGTCCTCAAAGAGCGCTTCCTCAGCTCCTCGAAGGGCAGGGAAGCGAGCCTGTGCAAGTCCTTGTTCTCCTCCCTTATCATGTTCCATATGGCCTGCTGGCAGAGATTTCTTATGTCCCTTCCAGAATAAAACCTCCTCACGCTTTCCTCAGCTATGGCATCCAAGTCAAGCCTTGAAATGTCCAATCCACGGGTGTTGATCTTGATGATCTCCTTTGTGGCCTTCTCATCTGGCAAAGGTACGTAAATCCTACGCGGGAACCTCGAGAGTACAGCCTCATCAAGATCCCATGGAGTGTTTGTGGCAGCTAGCGTTAGAACTAGCAAATCACCTCCCTTGTCTTGGAACCCATCAAGCTCTGTAAGCAGTGTCGAGAGCATTCTCCTAGAGGCCTCGCTGGTATCGTTTGAACGTTTGGTAGTTAAAGCATCAATCTCGTCGATAAAGACTATTGATGGGGCTTTTTCCCTCGCAACTTCATATAGAGCGCTTATTATCTTGCTCGATTCTCCAAAGTACTTGCTGAGAACGTTTGAAGCCTTAACGTTGAAGAATGTGGCGTTTAAACTTCCTGCTGCTGCTGAAGCGAGGAGGGTCTTACCCGTCCCTGGCGGCCCAAAGAGGAGTATCCCCTTCCACGGTTGAATAGCTTGGGGTCTCTGCAAAGCTGAAATAACCACAGTCTCCATCATCAAGACCTTTACCTCTTCTAGCCCTCCTATGTCTCCCCAAGTGACGTTTGATCTGGCTATCAGCCCTTTAACATATTCTTTAAACTCGTCCTCCTCGGAACCTTCTTCCTTAGTTCTCTTACCTTCGGCACTGATAACGGCTTTCTTGCCGAAGTTTCCACTCTCAATATCTTTGGCAACTTTCTCCCACTTTTTTGCCTTTTTCAAGTAAAATTCGGCATTATATGGGACTTGTTTTGCAAGCTGTCTTAATAAGCTGGCACATTTCAAGGCCTTTTTCTTTGCGGTCTCCATATCCCCCTTGGAAACGGCATTGTCGAATTCTTTCTTTGTTTTTTCAAATTCACTCAACAGCGGACCGGACAAATCTACGGGCATTTTTAAACCTCCTTCTCAATTCTGGGGAGCAAAACTTTAAGCCCTTCAACAAATTCATCGCTAAGGGGAATAGCTTCCTTAATCATAACCTCAACTTGAGAGATAGCATTCAACAGCTCGTCGAGGTTCTCTTTTGTGTAAAACTTCAAATCCTCGAGAGCATTTAAGAGCTCGGCCTTATCATTGAGCCTAGCACTCAAAAGCGCAATTTTTGCAGTTTTTTCAACGGCCTCTCTTGTGAGCTTCTGGATCTCCCCCTTTGAGCGACTCTTTTTTAGCGTCTGCTTGGTCTCTTTGAGGCTTTTCTTTAATTCTTCACGCTCCTTGTGGAGGGCTTCCAGAGCGTTTAAAGCTTGTAGGAATTCCTCAATGGACTGGTAGCGATCCTCCTTTCTTTTTGCCAAAAGCTTCTCAAAGATTCCATCGTACTTGGCTAAAGCAGGGTTAATCTTCGATGGGGGTGTGGGCTTGATGTCCTTTGCTAGAATCTTACCAACGACTGCTCCTGGTGAATACCCCTCGTAAGGAAGCTTGCCAGTTAACAGTTCGTAGAAGATAATACCAAGGCCATAAATGTCGGTTCTATGATCTGGAACCCCATAAGTCTCCTCGTCAAGCTGTTCTGGAGCTGCGTAAAGGGGTGAGTAGCCACTGTTGGTTGAAAGAGAGCTCCTTGTACTTATTTTCGCTAAGCCCCAATCGGTTATCTTGGGAGTCAAGTCACGTTTGAGAAGTACATTAAGGGGTTTTAAATCGAGATGCCAGATTCCTTTCGAGTGAGCATGTTTCAAACCCTCAGCAATGCCTACGATGAGTTTTAAAGCGGTATTTTCGTCAACTGGTTTGGGGTATTTGTCCAAGTCCCGAACAATTTTGTCGTCAATCTTAGCTCCTTCAACGTATTCCATCTCGAGGTATGGAATTGGGAATATATCCGCTTTGTAGAGCTTTACAATGTTGGGATGGTTTAGGTAATACCAAGCGGCTATTTCTTTTAGAAAGAGCGAGCTAGTTTTTTCATCAATTCTCGGGATTTTTAGGGCGACAACTTTACCATCACTCTTCCTCTTAACCTTGTAAACTTTGGCAAAACCACCCTCGCCAAGGAATTCCAAGGGTTCATACTTGTCTAAGAGTTCAGAGGGGAAGTTAGGAAAATAATCTTTCATATTTGAGAGAAGACGATTTGTTGTCTTTTGTGTTTTCTTATTCTTTTGAGTCGTTCTCGGTAGTCTTCTTCCTCTTGTGATGTCTAATTGGAAAAGATAAGCTTTTTCTCTTTTTATCTGCTTCTGTTCCCCTCTTGTTTTTTTCGTTTTTGTTATAGAAATGGCAATAAGGAATAAAACTGATATGACGATCAGTAAATAAAGATAGCTTTTTTTTGCCCCTAGAAGATTCTTCATTTCAAAAATGGCAGTTTCGGTATTCCCTTGGCCATTTTTGAGAGTGAGGAGAGAAACAGCTTGTTCTGTAAGTTTTTTTGCAGTTGTATAATCTCCGGAGTCAAACATGGCTTTTGCCTGTTCAAGAAGACGCTCGGCTTCAGTGTTATTAACACCTTCTGCTTTCAGTTGAGTTAGAAGTGCCTCAGCCTCTATTATGGAGTGTTTTGTCTCGTTTATCATACTCAGTTCTTCTTGGATATTCCTCAAAGATGCAGTGAGACTTTTAGCACTGTCAATGTCACCTACTCTGAGCAGGTTCTCTACAGATAAAATCGTCTCTTCGACACTGCTGGGTATGGATATACCCTCGGCTCTAAGCTCGTCAACTAATTGTCTCGTGGATGTAATGTCCGAATAAATGGATATCACGTCCTCGGACGCAAAAGCATAAAGGTGACCATCGTCAGCTCCTATGTAAAGCATTCTGTTGGCAATAACTGGAGAAGAGCGGATGCTAGTGTTAATTAAGTACTTCCACTTAAGTTCCCCAGTGTCCACGTGGAGGCCATACAAATAACCATCATCCGAGCCAAAAAATACTGTGGCTCCTGAGACCACAGGCGCGTTCTGTATGGGTCCTCCGACTTCAAATTGCCACTTGGTTTGGCCGTTTTGAGTGTCAACAGCTTGGAAATAGTAATGATCTTCTCTCCAGCTTTTTCCTGTCCATGCGTTGACTTTGTACAAATTCCGGTAATACACAACATATGCTGTTCCACCTAAAACACTTGGAGAGAATTTCCCTGTGTATCCTTTATATGTCGTAACTTCAGTTGGGGGTTTAGTATATCCTGTATCTCTAAGTGCAATCTCCTTTTTCCACGTAACATTCCCACTTGCCACCTCAGCAGCATATAAATACTTAGCACCGGATATAAAATAAATAGTGTTTGTGTCAGCCACTATTGCTCCACAAGTAACTGGTTCGCCTATATCTACTGTCCAGACAAGTATTCCGCTCCTAGCCTCTAGTGCATACACTTTTCCATCATAAGAACCGACTATTAGGAGTTGGCCATAAACTGCTGGCGAGGTTTCTATTTTTCCGCCAGTTTTGAACACCCACTCCTCTTGTCCGGTAGTAGCATTGAGGGCGTAAACAGACCCATCAGTAGCTCCAAAAAAGACAAGTCCATACTCAACCACAGGTGACGAAAGTATTTGACCTACAGATTCGAATTTCCACTTTAGATTTCCAGTCTTTGCGTCCAGTGCATATAGGTTTCCATCAAGGGAAGCAACATAAACAGTACTATTCCACAGTGCGGGGGAAGTGTCAATCCTACCGTTTGTCTTAAACTTCCACTTTAATTCACCTGTGAGGGAATCGAGGGCATAAACGTGATAGTCAGCAGAACCAAAATAAAGAACTCCGTCAGAAACTACTGGGGATGAGGTTATTGACCCACCAGTCTCAAACTTCCACAAAAGCTCGAGTGGAGGTTCTATCGCTTCAGTTGCGACACCAGTATGGTGAGAATTGTTTTTATACACCAGCCACTCAGTAGCCAAAGCTGGATTAGCTACTAGGAACATCACTATTAGCAATGCACTCAATGCCCTAAATGAGGACTTTTTCATATCCTCTTCACCTATCTATCCAACTTCTTATATGATTTAACCAGAAAGAACAGAAAAATCAAAGTTCCTCAAGCTCCAGATGCTTCTTTTTTCTCTCCTCTCCAGTTACCTTCTCTGCGGCCACGTCAGGCTCAAGCTCACCCTCCTTAACAGCCCTAATCGTATCCAAAATCTCCGCAAGCTCTTCATCGGTCTCGAATTCAACTCCAGTAGAGAGAGCCTGATCGGTGTAGCCGAGCATCTGGTTTAAATTCTCATTCAAATTTTGAGTGTCCAGTTGCATTTCGGTCAAACGTTGCTCCAGCTCTTCAGGAGACATTTCATGCAGAATCTTCCACGTAGGGGTGTTCTTCAAGATAGCCTCATTCTCCTTGATTATCATAAGGTTGCTCACGAGCATCATCTGCTTGTTCAATTGAAAATGAGTGTTCTGCAGATTCTTCTTCCTCTGGTTGAGGGTCTTTATTTTGGTGGCTATGGTCAGTTCTTCAGCCTTGCTTTTGGCTTTCTTTGCCTGCTCAAAAAGAAGTGCAATTTGCCTGTCAATTTCAAGCATCTCTGCCTCTATTTTTCTTATCTGCATGTCCAACTTAACATGGGTTTCCTTCAACTGGTTCAATGGAATGTCAAGCGGATTTTTCTTGCCAAAAAATCTGGAAAAGAAAGCCATTCACAACTCCTCCAGCTCCTTTGACTCTTTTTCCTTAACCTTTTCAAACGCCTCCTCTATGTCTGCCTCCCCAGCTTCAACCATCGCCCAGGCTTGAAGAAGCTCTTTTTCTGTCTGATCCTCTGTAGCCTCAAACTCAGCAACTTCCATTTCAAAGACTCTGTTGAGGCTGTTGACCATCTCATCGAATTCCTTTCCATCGAGGTTTATCTTTACCAAGGCAGTCTCAAGTTGCTCGGGCGCAATTTTGGCTAACTTGTCCCATATACCTATTTTTCTTAACTCCTTCTCGTACTTCTTTACAATGATGAGGTTCTTAACTAACGTGTACTGCCTCTGAGCCGTTGTAAAGTCCCTGAGCTTGAGCTTTTCTTCAAGGTCGAGGCTTTTAATTTCCTGAGCAAGCATCTTCTTCTTTAAGACATCTGCTCCGACTCCTTCCTGGAAGAGTTGCTTTTTCTTCCTCTCTATGTTGTTTATTTCCTTCTTCATTCTTTCCAAGCGGTTTCTTAGCCTTATCTCTTCCTCTTGGAGCTCCCTTAGGGAGAGTTTTTCGACAGGGTTTTTCCTAAACCTATCCAATATTTTCATTTTCTAACCCCCTTCATTAATACTAGTCCAAAACCATCGATATACTTAACAACACCATTCTCTTCATTGGCAACTTCATAAAACGCCTTCTTAACGTAAGCTTCATCCCCACAGTCTTTCACTTCTTCAAAGGGCAAATAGTCTCTTTCGGAGAGTTTCCCTCGTATGCATTCCTTTACTTTGGCATAGACTTCTTCATCGAGCTCCATGCGTACCAGCGGAGCGAGAGCCTTTGCATACTTGTCATTCGGATTGTAGATGACCTCTCCTGTCTCAACGTCAAGCAAAAGCAACGAGACGTTCTCAGAGTAGAAGTTTTGGTGGAACTGGTCAGAATTGACGTATTTTTTTATTCTTTCTTCGAAGCCTAGAGGCGTTGCAATAACTAGGATTGTGCGCTCGTTCTTTGAAGAATCCCTTGCATCAACTAGATAAGCGTTTATATCTGCGAGCTCTAATGGATCAGTATCAAACCCATAATCTGCAAGCTTATCAACCCTCGTTAGGTAATAAGCCTTTAAGAAGAGCTTTTCTTTGCTCCCAAGAAGTTTCTTCTCCTTTATCTTGACTTCCAAATACCTGTTCTCCGGCAAGTTCTTTAGGGTTTTTTCATCGAGTTTTGATGCGAACTTGGACACATCTTCACCAATTTTTTCGTTAAGTTCCTCTATCTTGTAAGTTTTGCCTAGAAGTTTTATTTCATTCTTGAACTTGCTCTTCAACCTCCCCAAAAAGTTCAGCTCCTGTATCCTAGCATCCTCCCTGATAACAAGGCGGGATCCTTTTTCAAGATTCTCCGAGGCTTTGAGAACTTCATCTATCTTCTTGCGCAGTTCCTGATCTTTTTCCGCCAGTTCAAGCTCCTTTTTCTTGAGCTCCATCTCTTTCTGTTTTAACTCGATGCTCCTGCGCTGTATCTCCTCCTCTAACCTTTTTACTTCCCTTAGCATATTCTCTCTGGCCTTTTCAAGTTCTTCCTGAAGCTTTTCTTGAAGCTCCTTATCTTTCAATTCAGTAAGTTTTTTGACAAGTTCCTCCTTTTCTTTTTCAAAACGCTCAATTAGTTCCTGCTTTTCCCTTTCCAGTCTTTCTATCTCTTCCATGCTTGCACGCGAAATTTCTTGAACTATTCTTTCCTTCTCATATTCAAACGCTTTTGTAAGCTCTTCAATATGTTTCCTAAGTTCCTGAACCTTTTGTTCATAAATTGACCTCACCGTATCAACACTTTCTCTCTTGTCTTTCTCCCATTCTTCGAGCAACGTCCTAAACCAGTCATATTTGTTGGCCTCGTTAATTGCATCGTTAAGTTTTCCCTTGTATCTCTCCCAGGTTCTCTTAAAGTAATACCTTAGGGGAAGTTTTATGTTGGGATTGTTAAGTTGCTCCTCAACCCATTTGTCCATTCCGAGGTAATAAGTCTTCAGCAACTCCAGAACCTCAGAATCCCTTCTGTAAAGCTTCGTCAGGATGTCGTCCTTCGTCATTATCTCAAATATGTTGTACTTCAAGATTTCATCGACCACTTGAAGCTCTTCCTCTGTGAACCTCTTCTTTGCGGGATAAAATGCTTCACCATTTTGTTCAAAACTCCACGCGAGTATTGCCAAAGCCGCTTCAAACTTGGCCCTGAATGCGTTATCTAGATCCTTCAGAAAACCCCCACAGAAGCCGTCCAAGTAGCTGTCATATGCTCTTTTCACTTCATACCATAAGCGCTCCCTTTGGGCAAAGTCTTCTACCAAGATGTCTCTGCCCTGCTTCAGGACCCTTTCGGCAGGCTTTAATAGGTTTTTAACACATTCCACATCTCCATCATCGAAGATCCCCACCTTTCATACCCCCACGAGGGATTCAATTTCCTCCCCCAGTTTTTTACCGATATAGTCTACAGCATCCCCATAACCCGAAAGCACTAACTTTATCTTGGTTTCACTGCCTTTAGGCTTGAGAGTTAATTCAATGTCCACACGGCCCTTTCTGGTCAGAGTAAAGTACTTCGCAGAGCGAATATCTGAGGAGTAATAACGAATATTGTTCTTGGAGAATATGTATTCTAAGAGTTTTTTAACGACCTCTGCGGATTCTTTGCTATGATATTCGAGAACCAGCTCGTTAGGTTGAATATTGGCTTGTAAATCTCTTTCATGCAGTGAAAAGACTTTTACCTTTTTGGAAGAGTCTGGACTTAGCTTTGAGAGAAGTTCTTCTGCGAATTCACTTACATCTTCGGTGTCAATGATAAAAGTTAGACCTCTAGGCTTTAAGATCCTCGCACGTTCTTGCCATTTCTCCAAAAGGTAATCAATTCGCTTTCTTTCTGCGTCGTCTTCATAATCAACAATAAAAAGGTACTTCATTACAACACCCCATTTAGCTTCTTCTCAGCAGCTTCTATTAGGTCAACAACTCTTTCAGAGTATTCTATTATGAATTCTAAGTCCTCATCACTGGGAGAGTACCCCTCATGCACTACTTTGTTTCGTATACTGTAGAATATTCTAGGAAGTTCTGCCTCTAGCTTAGGAACATGAATGTTATGCATGTGTAAATACCTGACAAACCCATAATACTTATCAGCAAATGTGTAGTCGTATGTTCCATGTTTTTGGACGCCTAATTCCTCCAAATCCACATTGAATTTCCTTAAAAATCCGTTCAATGCAACTTCCATAGCTCCGAGGTAGCACATCGCAACAGCCCAGTTTTCTGAAAACTGTGGGTGTTTTGCTATGAATTCGGCTAATTTGGGAAGAAATCCTTTTGGCTTTACTTTCACAAGTAAAGCATCGAGTTTATCGGCAAGATACTGGGCTTGCCGTTTTAAGTATTCTCGGCCGTAAATGTTGCTCTTCTCCAAGGCAGTTCTTAAATTTGAGATGTCCGCTTGTAAAGCCACTTGGTTAGCCCTGAAGTCCAAGTCGTCTGTTTTTAGTGCACTTATTTTCGCGAGAACTCCTTCAATGACGTTTAACGTGTTTAGAAGAACTTCTTTCTCAAGTTCATTTCTGATAGTTAAGGATTCTCGAAGTTTTTTGGACTCCCTTTCTATTATTCCGCAGAGTCGAGAAAGTTCAACATCATTGTTCGTCATAGTATCACCATGACTATTAATGTTTGTTTTTAATCCTTAAATACTTTTCGGCAAAATGGAGAAAAGATTGTTAAGGGAGCATGTGGAGAGTTAGTGAACATAGATCAACCTTATCCATAGCGGCTATAAAGTGGAGAATCAGATAAGCTCTCCGAAAACTTCCAAACTTCGCTATTATTGGATAATATTTTTGTTCTTGTCTCCTCACTAAGCACATATAATAGTTCGGGCATTAGTTTGTCAATAAGCCCGTCAATGAGCATCTTATTGAGTTTTTTGAGCTTGGAAGAGTACCTCTTGTCCTCTGTTATTGAGATATAGTGCAGAAAGTCCACTCCTTCAGCTCGTCCGAGGAGGTAATTTTTATATCTCCTCATTTTGTCCAATGCTTCAAGTCCTTTGCCAAATAGTGTGGTAACAGTTCTTTCTCCTGTGAGTTCAAAGATTTTATCTTGAAGACCCTAGTTCCCACCATCTGTGAAGTTGTATAATCTGTCCAGATTCACGGCCAGAATCGCCCCTAAAATCCTGACAGCTAACCCCCTCAAACTAACACTCCTGCTCGGCCTCAGAAGAAACTCAGAAAACCTAAAAAGTCTCAATCCTCCTGCGAAAGTCAGACAAGTACTTGTAAAACTTCTTCTCCTCCAGATTACTAATCTGATTCCCCCGCTTTACTGGCGTGTAAACAACGCCAAACCTCAGAAATTCCTCCTCGAGCCCCCTGCTAACATACCCCTTATCCAAAAACAGAAAACAGCCAGAAAACTCCTCAACAATCACCCAGAACTTTTCCCTGACAACACTCACATCATGCTTATTCGCCGGATCAACAGACAGTAAAGCCAGCAAATTTCCATCAGAGTAACAGGTCAGCTTGTACCCATAGTAAAACTTTTTTTAGAGGGAACAAACCCAACTGCGGGCTTTTCAGAGATGACTTCTGAAGAACCCTCCTTATCCTTCCTGTTTTTTCTGGCCAACTCCTTGGTCTGAATGGGTTTTGAGTCCAGTATTCTAACGTATTCTCTGGCGTGTTTTTTGAATAATTCTTCCTGCGCTAGGAGCAGGAGTTTTTCGTGCCTGTTCAAGCGTTCTGTTAGTTTGTTGTACCTGATTTTGGGGAACAGCTTCATTTCTTCGATTAGGACTCTGTAAGCGTGCTTGTAAACTCCGTTAAAGTGCAAGTGTGCTAGTATTGCGAAGGTTATCAGGTCGTAGAGGCTGATTATTTCCCTGTGAGTGTTTTTCGGGTAGTGTTTGCTGATTATCGGATAGATTTCGGATTTTATGATCAGGATTTTCCTTTGAAAGCTCAATACAACCACCAATCAACCAAAAGACTTAAGTGCTTATAACTCTAACGATCTAATGGGAACTAGGGTTCAGTGGTGATACCACATGGCAAACTTTGGATTATGGTGGGTCAAGTGGAATGGAGGTGAATACGAGTCAAGAATGATAAAAGGAAGAGATGAAAATTGGCAGGGTATCCCTGCAACCATTGATAACTTTAAAGAGTTGGGGTTCAATTATGCAGTAGTTCTTGACGGTGAAGGGAAGGGCACTCCACAACAAGGATATTCATATAATGATGGATATTATGATGGAAACAAGTTTGGAAGCTGGTTAAACAGACATTTCGAGGGTGCTATTGACTATTTTGCTTCTATCCCCATATTGAATAATACAAATATCTCCAGCAAGGGTGTTAGAGGAGTGTCCTACTGGAAAGGATGGATTGATGGAGTTTTAGATTCGACTGGAGGAAATTTAAAGGGATTTTACTGGAGCCTAGAGGATGCATGGCAAGTGAGCGATGGGACAGTGTATGAGGAAGACATTGAAGAAATATCAGCTTATGTGAGAAACTTAAACAAGAAGCTTATATGGATACCCTCAGCGTGTACATTGGTACTCGAGAAAACCAATATTTTCAGTCTTGCAGGCCTCTTCGACTATGTCTTTGTACAACCTAACTACTACCAACGAGGAGCTATTGCAAGGGGAGCTAATGATTACATCCCATATACTTATGAAGTTTTTAAAGAGTGGCTAACAAAACTTGAGAATCTAAAGAATGAGAACGATGCATTCAACATCTATATAGAAATGGAGGCCGATCAAAGTTTGCTCTTTTACTATATTGATCATACACACCTAGAAGAAAACTTTAGGATTTCCCTTCTTGAATACTGCGCCCCAACATTTAGTCCAGAATGTTTAAGCCAGTACACAACTGAAGCTAAAACCATAGCATACCACTACACTAAAGCACAGAAGGATGTCTTGGGAGGTTTATATCCGAACAGAGCATATTATCTCAGCATTGACCTGAATGTTATTAGTGAAATGAATGGATTTACTAGAAGATTGGGGGATAATTATGTATAACCATTTCAGAATCTCGTTTTTAGTCTTGCTGCTTGTTCTACCCTTAGTTTCCGGTGAGACCTGTGAACCTTACGAAACATATTCGATAACCTCAATCCTGCCAGGCAATGGGTATGCATTTATTATTGTGCACCATTCTGAATGGATATGCGAGAGGGTTGCGGGGGAGGAGACACTTAGGCGTAACATGCCCTATGGGGAATACGACCTCTACTATCTTTTCAATGGAAGCAACCTGCTCTTTTTGGGAAGAAGCAATCTCCTACTAGGCGAGCCTTCAATAATGGCTGAGATTAATGGGACTTTTTATATTCTGCAGCGCAGGGAGGAAATTATTCCCTACAAAAATATTACATTGATTATCAACGGTGAAGCCCGGAACTTTACGATTACCGCCCAGAAGACCGAGACGAGGGTTTACCGCTTTGAGGGATGTGCTGACTTGGCGTGGAACTGCACGAGAGTGGAGCTTCAGAACGGCACGGTGGTGTCCAACTGCACGGAAAGCCCCGTTTTGGACTACTTCTTCGCGGAGAATAGGAGGAGTCTGGAGGGTATCAGAGGAGAAATTCATGACGGCTTCGTAACTTTTCCGAACTCAAACTACAAAATTCCCGTTTTCGAGTTTGAAAGGCATTTCTCAGACTTTTTTGAGGGCAAGGAGCTTTCCAAAGCCCTCTCTGCCCTATATGCACTGCCCGTTGATGGAGGGATTCTCATCTACTATCCTGGCGAGATTAGGGCTGAGAAAGGCAGTTTCCTTTCGGAGTTGCCACTTGTATTCTTCTATGATGGAGAGAATCTAAGACATCTTGACATGAGCACGGATATGCAAGAACTTCCGGAGTGTAATCCCAGCCAAGCTCAAACAGAAAAAAATAAGAAGGAGATATGTGGTATCGGCACTTTGCTTCTCTTAATGATCATGCCGTTGGTTCTAAAAAAGTTGCACCAAGTAAAGGACAACTAAAGGGGTAGTGAGAATGAAAGCATTTCTCTCAATTTTTTTAATTTCTTTGGTGGTTTTTTCGTCTCTATGCATAAACCGGGCTTCGACAGGCCATTCCTCTCATCCGGAACCGGCTCAGGAAGTCACGGCGTTTCTCACTGAGGCTAAGAAAAACATTAAAGAATGCAACACAACTTTAAAGAAGCCTTTAGCCCCTTGGAGCGAGCCAGAGTATTTGAACATGACCGTCCTAAATGGAACAACCCTCAAGCTGGGCGGCAAGATATACAGATACACTGTTCTGGGCATCTGGAACGTTAGTTTTTCTGGAGAGGCGAACAGTGGGGAGTACAAAATTATCTGGGAGCAACTAAAGAACCTCACAACAACCGGGGGACATGAAATTGACTTCAAAATTTACAAAGGGAGTGCAATGATAAGTTCTTTCACCTACTGGTATGTCCCATTCCAGCTGGATTCGTTCTGTGTCGTGGTTAGTTCCAAATCCATAAAACTCCCAAACGGAGATACGTTAACCTTTATCTTCATGCATGTCGAAAAAGGAGATTTGTGGATTGCTTTACTTGGGTGACGCTTAGGGCTTCAGCTTAGCCGTTCTGCCTACCAGTAAAGTGCGTGTAGGGCGTTAATTTCATAACGGGTAGGCTTCCCTCCTCCCGTCTTCATCGGAGGGCTTTCGGGGGGAACGGAGACTCCCCACATCTTCAGGGCTTTCAAGCGAATATTCCACGAGCCAACCACATCCCTATCAGCCTCAAAACCACAATTCGAACACTTTAAAACCCTGTGCCCATTCGGGCTTAACTTTCCCCCACATATCGGGCATAGGGATGAAGTATGAGCAGGATTAACAAAAACCACACTCACACCCTTTAACTTGGCTTTATACTCAATAATGGCTTGAAGCTTCCTAAAACTCCACCTGTGCAAGCGACCGTTCATTTCAGCCGAATACCTTATTGTGTTCCTGATTTCCGTCAAGTCTTCGAGAGCAATACCACCATACTTTTCCGCCAGTTCAACAATCTTATTGGCTAATTTGTGATATAAATCATTTATCCTGTTTCTCTCCCTCATCCCATATTTTTCCAAAATCCATTTTCTCTTTTTACCAGTTTTTATCTTCTTCTGGATTCTCCTCCTCTTCAAGAAGTAGCCCGTTCTAATTTCCCTCTCGTGAGTAATGATCTGGATGAACTCGCCGTCTGGAAGGCTGAGGGTTACATTATTCTCGTTCAAGTCCACGCCGACAATGACTTTCGGCTCTCTGACTTCAACCTCTCTTGAGAACACCACGTGGAGAAAAACTCCCATCTGGTTTTTAACAAGCCAGGCTTGTCCTATTTTCCACTCCCTAAACTTCTCGTGGTACTTTGCACGATAAAACTCCAGTTCCAGCCTTCCACTTGGAGTTGAGAGTTTAATAAATCCTCCTTCAATGTCGAGTTTGAAGAGGTGATCATCAAGCATTATGACTTTTTTCTTGAAGGTTGGTTTTCCATTAGCTTTTCCTTTTCTCTTCCTCTTCCTGTAACTCTTGTAGATTGAGGTAGCCATTTGGCAGGCCGTGTAAATGTAGTGGCTCGGAAGGTCGGGGTACTCCTTCCGGAGGCTTTTGTACGTCTCTTTCTTCAACCGGTAGAAGCTCGTAATGTTGTTCTCAAAAACATAATCAAGGAGTAAATTTACAATATCAGAATAAAGGGAGAAAAGCTCTTCTAACCCTTCAGGTTCAGTCTTGAGCTTGAATTTTGCCGTGAGTTTAATCGTCTCTGAGGGCATTCTTTACCGCCTCGACGAGGCGTTTTTTCTTGTGAGAACGGGCACCATAGAGTTTTCCAGCAAAGGAAGTAACAATTGCTAACAAGTCCTCAACAAGTTCCTTTTCCGGTGTCTTCTCTTCATCATCAAAGATTACTTCAACCTCAACCCCGTGAGAGTTAAAGTATTGCTCAAGGTATTTGAATCCAAAGCGGGTGAGCCGGTCCTTGTAAGTTATCACGACTTTTGTTATTTCCCCGCTTTCAATGAGTTTGAAGAGCTGTTTTAACCCCTTCCTGTTCTCGTTCAGTCCTGAGGAAATGTCTGTTATGATTTTTGCAACTTGGTAG
>Ga0208664_100071_pt1 | contig 42196 bp, 42 predicted proteins | sample Wag42014_10_20_FD_187332 | JGI IMG/M metagenome (GOLD analysis project Ga0208664, IMG submission 187332) | Deep subsurface shale carbon reservoir microbial communities from Ohio, USA - Utica-2 Time Series 2014_10_20 (SPAdes) (version 2) ... | reverse complement strand
CCTGTTTTAAAAGAATATCGTCTGCGCTGGAACATTGAAATAATTTTTTATGAACTAAAAACTTTCTGGTCATTTGGTAATTATATGGTTGTTAAAGAAAAAGGTATTGAAGCCTATATAAATCTGTTTGCAACAGCCTATACCATTGTAAAATGCTATCCATTTATGATAGAAAATAAGGAAGAATTCATAAATTTAAGTTCCCAGCAGATAAAGAATAATCTTTCCCGTTATTTAAGGGAAGAACTAATTTTAGGCAGTTTCGTATCAGACTTCGAAAATACCAAAATTTATGAGAATTTAAAGGATTGTTTGCACAGCTTTATTTCATTCAGGGATGCTGCATGATAAAAAGTTGTAAAGTGGTGAAAATTCTATTGATTTGTTTAGTTTTATTTTTAAATCAATAATTGGGAGGTTAATAAAAATGGAAAACATAGAAAATAAAAGTTTAAAACTAAAAAAAATACTAAGAGAGATGGAATCAGTTGCCATTGCTTTTTCTGGGGGAGTGGACAGCACTTTTTTATTAAAGACTGCTATAGATGTTTTGGGAGAGGACAATGTACTTGCGGTAACCTCATGTGCAGAAACCTATCCTTCGGAAGAAGAAAAAGAAGCAAAAAAACTTGCGCATGAGATAGGCGCTAGACATCATTTAATACATACAACCGAATTGGATAATGAAAACTTCGTGAAAAATGATCAAAAAAGATGTTATTACTGTAAAAAAGAGCTTTTTTCAGAAGTTATAAAGGTGGCTGAGAAAAAGGGATATAATTATGTTTTGGATGGCTCGAACTATGATGACCATCTTCATGATTATCGTCCCGGCATGCAGGCAGCCAGAGAAATGGAAGTAAAAAGTCCACTTAAAGAAGCAGAAATGACAAAAGATGATATCAGAGCTTTATCTAAAGAATATAATTTACCGACCTGGAATAAACCGGCTTTTGCCTGTCTTTCTTCTCGTTTCCCTTATGGTGATGAAATAACAATTGACAAATTAGAAATGGTAGATCAGGCGGAAAAATTTATGCGAACCCTGGAAATTAGTCAATTTAGAGTCAGACACCACGACCGAAACACAGCTAGGATTGAGGTAATGCCTGAGGAACTTCCTCTGTTGGTAGAAAAAAGAGCAAAAATAGTTAATAAATTTAAAGATATAGGATATACTTATATCACTATTGATTTAGAAGGCTATAGAAGCGGGAGCATGAATGAAGTTTTGAGTAAATAATATTTAATTTATTTTTGGTTATTTTTGTAAAAAAAGATAAACACATAAGATTAATTATAACTAAAATCGATAGTTAAAAATCGGAGTGATAATTTGCAATCAATTATTGAAGTAGAAAATTTAAGTTATAGTTATGATGGTAGAATTAAAGCTCTTAAAAATATTTCCTTCCAAATCCCTCGAGGTAGTAAAACTATAGTTCTTGGTCCCAATGGAGCCGGGAAAACAACATTAATGTTACATTTAAATGTTTTGATTTTTCCCAAAGAAGGAAAACTAATCTATGGTTTATTTATTCTGTTTACTTATGAAGGTCGAGAAATCTGGACAATGGGACCATTAACAGCATCTCTGGAGGGGATTTATTATGCTTTAACTATTAGTTTAAGATCAAACTCGATTATGATAACTGTGATAGCTTTACTTTCTACCTCCGAAATAAAAAATTTATTACAAGCTTTAAATTACTTTAAATTGCCTAAAAAGTTGATTTTGCTGGCTTTCTTTTTCTATCGTTATATTTTTGTTTTAAAAAAGGAATTAACTAAACTGCTGAGGGCGCAAAAGCTAGGGGACTTCAGAATAAATCAACTCTCAAAACTTACTCAGGCTATGGTTATTTAATTGCTATGCTGCTTTTTAATAGTTTCGAACGATCCGAGCGAGTTTATCAGGCTATGCTGGCCAGAGGATTTAATAATAAGATTTATGTAAATCAGGATTCTAAGTTACATGCAGATGATTTAATTTTTTTTATAAAATCTTTATTGGTTTTAAGCTGGTTTATTGTAATTGATACTGGAATTTTGAGTTAGATTTGACGTAACGAGTTAATTTATAGGGGAAGTAAAAAATGATTTTTGCTAATAAAAAAATAATAATTTTAATTGCATTCATTATAATGATGTTTAGTTTAGTTGGTGTCACTTGTGCGCATAGTCTGGTATATCTATTAAACCCTTAGAAAAAGGGGTAATTCAGGTTATTTAAAATAGTTCTTTTTCTAATGAAGCGGAAATAACTACCTATAATGAGTATGAAAACAAAGTTTTTGAAGGAAGTATTGATCAGGTAGGAAAGTTTGATTATTCAAATATAGCAGAGGCTGCCTCTATTGCAGCAACAGACTCGATGAGTAATCACACAGAGTGGCAAATAGGAGCTGAAGTATCAAAAAGAAATATCAATCCTATAATTGTTTTACTAGGTATTGGTCCTATTTTTAATTTCCGTAGTCTTTTATTATAAGAATCAGGAAAAATTAAGCAATAAAAAACTCCAGTTTACATAAATATTTATTCTCTAAAAAAGGATTAATTTTAATTATTAGTAATTATTTCAAAACTAATACTTTCTAGATGGAGAAATAGCAATTAATCTAAAAAATTGGAAAAGTTAACAACTAGAATACTAGTTAATTCAGGGTTGTTTATTTTACTTAAATATACATGAATTACCATGAACACCTCTGCACTTCCCACAGGAAATACATTTTGCCTCTATTTTCAATACGCCCTCCATATTCATCAGTTCTTTTATTATAATGGGGACTTAAAAACTAACTATAAGTGATTTAATTTCTGCTTTAGTGGCTTTTTTAAGAGTAACTCCATAAATAATAAATAGCACGGCATGGGTAACAACAGCCGAAGGACCTAAAATTGTTCTATTTTCTACATTAAAATTAGTCTGAGAGCCTCCATAAGCAATTTGGAGTATTATATTTATATCAAATTGATGTATTTGATCTGTAAACTCCTTATATTCTTCAATAAAAGAATCATTATAAATCCCCATCATACCAGTATTAGGCTGTTCTGCTTCAATCCCAACTTCACTCAAATTCGAAGGGATTCCTAGTAAATTAAAATACTCTCTTGTTTTTTTGATAGCAGTTTGGGCTATTTCATATTTATCATTATCAGAATCAATTCCCCATTTCTTTTTGAAGGTACTGTTGGAATATCTTCTCCTTTATAGCCTAAAGCTACTACATAAAACGGTTTATAACCTGTGGGCAAATCTAATTTTTTAACATTTTTTCATTTTGAAAAAAATCTAGTCAGACCAATCCAGACTCCACCTAGATCAATACTTTCGGCAGCTATTAACATATTTTCTACTATTTCTGACTCTTTTGGCCCAATAATTTTTCTGCTGCTTCTTTTTTGATCAAATCATAAACCTGCTGCAGACTTATTTTTTCTTCTACTGCTATTTCTCTGCATTCTTCGTATTCTGGAGAATACTTAATTAATTCTCCCTTATAATAAGCAGCCTTAATTGTGATGTTCCCAATTGAAGAATTTAGCTCAAAATATTTTCGCTGCAGACAGCTTCGCTCGACTTCTCTGCGTCTGATTCCTAAGGTAGATGTTTCTTTAAATATTATTTCTTCTATTTTTTCTCTCTGATCCTCAGCTATTAGGACTGATAGTTTTTGAGCCGGGCGATTTTTTTTCATCATTATATTTGTTAAATAAACATCTTTGGCGCCCGCATCTAATAAGCTTGGGAAAAGATAAGAATAAATTTCTCCACTCATATCATCGATATTAGTTTCTAAGATTAATAGCTTTTTTTTACTTTTTTTTTAGCCTGATAAACGCGCAGCAGATTTGTGATTTCAAAATCTTTTTTGCCGGCCCCATAGGCTATTCTTGATATCTCAACTTCTGGCAGCTGGATGAAATCTTCTGCCAGAGTCTTAATAATAGCAGCTCCAGTGGGAGTAACCAGTTCTCCCCTAACTCCAGTTGAAAATACAGGTACACCTTTTAAAATTTCAATTGTTGCTGGTGCTGGTACCGGAATTCTGCCGTGAGCAGCATCAACAAATCCTGTTCCTAAAGCTACCGCTGAAGCATATATATGATCTGGATTCAGCATTTCAATCAAAATCGCAGTTCCAACAATATCTACTATAGAATCAACTGCTCCAACTTCATGAAAGTGGACTTCATTAATCTCTTTATTATGAACCTTTGCCTCTGCTTTTGCTACTTCAGCAAAGATATCAATACTTAAATCTTTAACCTGCTGACTTAAGCCACTTTGATTAATTAATTCCTTAATATCATTAAAATTACGATGAAGATGACTGCTGCTGTGACTGTGAGAATGTCCTTTGTCATGATTGTGCTGATGACTATGATCATCGTGATTATGTTCATGCTCAGAGTGCTTGTGTTCATGCTCATGATGAGAATGATTGTGCTCAACCTCTAAATGATCTGGGTGACTGTCATCATCTAAAATAACTTTAAAATCGGTAGCTGTAATTCCATTTTTCTGAACAGTAGAAATCTTAATTTCATAACCTGCAAGGTTTAACTTCTTTAACTCTTTTAAAAATTTATCCTGTTCCAATCCTAAATCTAGTAAAGATGCAATTGTCATATCTCCACTGATTCCTGAATTTATATCAAAATATAATATATCTTCCATCTTATCCTTCCTTCCTGGCTTTTTCTATCTGTAAGTTAATTGTACTGGCTAAATAAGCGGCACCAAAGCCATTATCGATGTTGACAACACCTATCCCGCTGGCACAACTATTGAGCATTGTTAAAAGTGCTGAAACTCCACCAAAATTAGCACCGTAACCAACACTGGTCGGAACAGCAATTACCGGTTTGTCAACCAGACCACCAACTACACTGGCCAGTGCACCTTCCATTCCAGCTACAGTAATTATAACTTCAGCATCATTTAATTTATCTAAATTTCCAAGCAGCCTGTGTATACCAGCCACTCCAACATCGTAAAGACGTTCAACCGAATTTCCTAGAGCTTCAGCTGTCACCACCGCTTCTTCTGCCACTGGAATATCAGAAGTCCCTCCACTGACAACCAAAATCTTGCTCTTAGTTTTTTTGAGCTTTTGTTTTTCTATAAAAATCATTTTTGGGCGTTCATGGTACACAGCCTCAGGTGCAATTTCTTTAATCCGCTGATAAACTTCTTTTTCAGCCCTGCTTGCTAAAATATTATTCTCATGTTTAAGCATTTCCTTAACTATACCTTCAATCTCGTCTAATGATTTCCCTTCACAGTAAATAACCTCGGGAAAACCATTGCGCAAACTGCGGTGGTTATCTACTTTAGCAAAACCCAGATCCTTAAAAGGCAGGTCTTTTAAAGACGATGCTGCAGCGTCAACCTCAAGTTCTCCCTTTTTAACTTTTTCTAAAATTACTCTAATATCTTCTTTATTCATCTTTAGCCTCCGAAATTTCCTTATTCATACTTCCACTTTTATAAGCTGACAAGTCTAAAGTAACATATTGGAATCCTAATTTCTGTAATTTATCAGACAATTTATCCATTAAATTCAAATCTAAAATTTTTTCTTGGTCAGTTCAACCTTAAGTAGTGGACTTTTAATCCCAAGTTCTTTTAAAGCTTTACGACCCGGCCTGTAGTCACCACCTGTATCATCTAGATTAGAACCTTCAATTACTGTTTTCCCATTTGCATAATTTATAATCTTGTCAAAAATTACTTTTTTACAGTAATAACATCGTTCAACTGTATTATCTGCAGCTCTTTTAAATTATCTATTAATAAATTATATTTATCTTCTGTGGTTGCTGTTGACATTAAAAATCCTCCTTCTTGTGTTACCGTTACGTCAAATCTAATAGTTTCTTAAATATTAGTAGTTCTTATATAGGCAAATTTTATTCTTCTTCAGTAACTTTTGAAATTTTATTTAAAACGCCAGGTATTCTTCCTCTATTCAAAGCTGTTTCTCTTGTGAAAAGCTGAATTATAACTGCATAAATAGTTGGTAATAATAACCTATTGACAATTGGTACCTTATTTAAAAGGATATTGTCACTTTTATTATTATAACTTTCATCTGTTAATAATATTATTTTTGACCCATTTTTTGCCATCTCCTCAGTCAATTTCATTAAAAGATTAAAAGTGTGATCGCCATGTGCAAAGACAATGGCTCCATGATTTTCCCCTGTAATCTCTAAAGGTCCGTGTCTAAAAGCACCACCGCTATAACCAGTAGGTTGTATTCCTGTTCCTTCTTGGCAAATTAAAGATCCCATAAATGTTGTGCTCAAAAGATCTCCTCTTGAAATAAAAGACCATTTATCTTTAGATTTTAGATGATTATATAAATTATGAACAGCATTTTTTTCTTGACTTATAAAATCATCAATTATTTCAATATCATCTAACTGTTTTTGTATGCCAAAACTATCATTATTATCTACTAAATGAGCAATTATATTGAGCAGATAATTACTATTTGTATAAGTTTTAGTAGAAATCGTTGCTTCTTCACCTGCAAATATAGGTAATACAAAATTAGACATATTGGCAATTGGACTATCCTCATCATTTGTAATTGAAATTATAGTAGTATTATCGGATAATTTTTCTAATAATTTCTTTGTTTCTGCACTTTTCCCAGATTGAGAAATAGCTATTACAGTAAAATTTTCATTTATAGAATTCATCTGATAATGTATAAACTCATCTATATCTGGATTTAGACAAAGATATCCTTTATTAGATAAGATGTTAATTGCTGATATAGCAGCATAATTTGAGCTGCCCATTCCTGCAAAAAGAATTGGGGTATCATTATTTTCAATATAATTAACAACCTCAGTTAATCTTTTTTTATACTTTGGGTTATCAAAGTATTTAGTCAAAATTGTATTTAAAAATTTTGGTTGACTTTTTATATCTTTAATCATTGGATCAGACATTTTATCACCTCATATTATAGATTTGTAACTTCTACAGCATCTTTATTTTTAGAAATATAATTATAAAGATCATTAATCGAAGGGCTGTAACCTTTTTCAACAAATAATCTGGCATTTATTGTGCCTAATATTAAAGCTTCTTGATCATTAAAATCATTTAATATCCCCCAGCTAAATCCTGCATTAAAGTTATCACCACCCCCAACTGTTAAAACAGGAGCTTCTACTTTAGGAACTGTAACTTTAACTTTATTTGATTTATTGATTAAATATGCCTCCGCAACAGGATGAATGACTACTTCATCAACATAACCATTATTCACCAGGTACTTTCCCACATTAGTGATATTTTTAAAATCAATTTTCATAAGCTTGTTACCTAAGTCTCTACTTTCATTTTCATTTAAACCGATAATTACTCGATAATAACTTCTGAAAATTTTTAAAGTTTTTAGCATTTCTTTTATATCTTTAATTGATCTTGAACTACTATCAGCTAAATCAATAAAAAGAGTCTGGTCTTTTTTATTAACTTTATCTAGATTTTGACTTAAATAATTAATTATTTCTTTCCAAATTAATGTCATATTTTTAAAGTGACTCCAATTGACCATTGAAATTAATTCATAATTATCTAACATCTTATCGAATTTATTTCCAACTTTTGTTTTAATTATATTATAATCAATATTTTTAAATGTATGTGTATCACCCAACATTATCTTCCCATCAAAAAATTCTAATACAAAACTTAAAGCTGGTTCTCCAATAGAGTAAATATTACAGTTTTTAGACATATATTTTTTAAAAATTTCTTCATATCCATCAATTGGCGCAATGCAGTCAGTATTTATTCCCAAATTACCTAAAGAATTTGCAAAAAGTGGAGTATTTCCTCCAGGTTGTATTGATTCTAACGCAATGTCTATATCACAGCTGAGTCCAGCGGCTTCTTTTATTCTTTCTCCAAAATCATTTATTGTTTTGTAATAATTAATATCTTTATCTTCTTGTGAAGAAATTGGTCTATATATTTTATCAATAAATCCATCAAAACCAATCACTGCATTTTTATCTAGATACTTTTTTTCAGTAATTATTTTTTTTATTTTTTTTGCTAAGTCTTCTAACATATTGACCTCCTTAACCCTTCACTGAACCAGCTGTTAACCCTTTAATAATCAGTCTTTGGAATATGATTACAATAATCATAGGTGGGATTGCTGCCAAAACACCACCTGTAGTCATTGCAGTATAGTTTACAGCATGTCGCCCTGTAAATTCAGTTATTGCTACAGGAACAGTTTTGGATGCATAACTATTTGTTAAGATTAAAGCATAAAAAAACTGATCCCATGCTAAAAGAAATGAAAATATAGCTACTGATGCAATACCCGGGCCAGACAGAGGTAATATAACTCTAATTAATGCTCCTATCCTTGAACATCCATCTATTCTAGCAGAGTCTTCTAACTCCATGGGTATACTTTTAAAAAATCCAGTCATAATATATATTACAAAAGGTAAAGTAAAAGATAAATATACAAAAACCAAAGTTATTTTCTTATCTAATAATCCAATATTATTAATCAAAATATAAATTGGTATAATCAAGCTTACAACTGGAATCATTCTAGTTGCAATCATAGTCAGCATACCAATTCTTCTCCCTTTAAAATCAAGACGTGAAAAAGAATATGCAGCGGGAATTCCTAATATTAAACTTACCAAAGTGACAAAAAATGATACATATACACTATTATATAAGGCAGTTGTAAACATTTCAGCAGATTTAGATGATCCATTCTGGGTTGAAAAAATATTCGTGTAGTTTTTAAAAGTTAAATTATCTGGAAACCAATCTATTGGCTTAATTAATAATGAAGCTTGTGTTGATAAACTGGAAATCACAAGCCAATAAATCGGAGCTAAAATCCAGATTGCTACTATTATCATTAAAATATATCCTATTAATTTTTTAGTTGGCGTCATTTTTTTCATCTTTTACACGTCCTCTGTATATAGAATTCTTATATAAACCAGAGATAAAATTAATATAAAAATTGAAACTATAAATGAAATAGCTGAACCTCTTCCCATATTTAAAAAACTAAATGATTCTAAATATGCTTTATATGAAATAATTTGCGTCCCATTAGCTGGTCCACCTCTAGTTAAAACATATATAATATCAAAAGCTTTAAAAGCTTCCACAGTTCTTATGACCAAAGCAACCATAACTGCTGGTTTTAATAATGGTAATGTAATATAACTAAAAACCTGAATTCCACTAGCACCATCAATATCTGCCGCTTCATAAAGATCTTCACTTATCGTTGCTAGAGATGCACTAATAATTAAAACGACAAAGGGTGTACATTTCCAAACATCAGCTAATATAACTAAATTCATAGCTGTCCAGGGTTTAGATAACCAGGTCTGATATTTATCAATGATATTCAATGATTGTAATAATCCGTTCAGAGCACCATACTCGGCATTATAAATCCATTTCCACATAATTGCATTCACAACTGTTGGTACAGCCCAAGGTATTATGACAATTGTTCTTAATATTTTCCAACCCTTAAGATGTAAATTTATCAAATATGCAATAGCTATACCTAAAATAATTTCTATACCTGTTGAAATTACAGTGAAGTAAGCAGTTCTACCGATTGTTGCCCAAAAATTAAAAGATGTAAAAAAATCTATATAATTTTTTAAACCAATAAATTGAGTTCTCCAGGGATAAGCTAATGAATAGGAAGTGAAGCTTAACCACATTGTTCTAATAATTGGATAAAAAACTACAGAAGCAATTATTAAAAAACTTGGAAAAACTAAAATCCATCCTAGTAAATTTGTGTTTTTTTCAAATTTACTAATAATCTTATTTTTAATGAAATTCATAATGATTTCCCCCATAATAATTAATAAAAATAGTGCAGGGTTTCTAAACACCCCACACTATATAATTATTTTACCAGCGCTCTTGAATTTTTTCTACTTCTTCTGCAGCATTGTCTAAAGCTTCTTGTGGACTAACATTACCTACAAGAGCATTTTGAATTGAAGTCTGCAATGCACGTGACACTTCTGTGTAATAAGGCACTTTTGGTCTTGAGTAAATATATGGGAACTGCTTATCAAACATCTTAAATGTTTCAGGGTGCATTTCAATTATTTCTTCCTGCTTCATTACAGACTTATACATGGGAGTTACATGATCAGCATATCTTGTCTGAATATCTTTACTTGTCATAAATTCAATTAAATCATATGCTAAATCTTCATTTGAAGAATTTTTTGTTACACTAAAGCCCATTGAACCTGTGATACTAGCACTTTCAATGCCTTCTGCTTTTGCATCTTCAAATACAGGCATTAAAGCAAGTTGGGTTTGACCAACTATATTAGATTCATCAGGGTTATTTAATAATTCATACATATATACCCAGTTAATTGTAAAGGCAGCATTACCCTGCGAGAAGATTCTTCTTACTTCTTCTTCATTAGCAGATAAACTGGCTGGATTAGTAAGGCCACTGTCTATAGTTTCTTTCATCCAGGTTAGAGTTTCAATACCTTCTTCATTGTTAAAGGCTGGTTTGTTATTTTCATCAAAAAATTCACCATTATTACCTTTAAGTAATGTTACCCAATCACAGATAAGAGCTTCAATCTGAGCCCAGCTCCAAACCATTGGATATTCGACAATTCCTTTTTCTTTAATTATTTTTGACTGTTCCACTACTTCTTCCCAAGTTGTAGGTGGATTTTCAATACCTGCTTCATTTAAAATTTGTTCATTATAGAAGAAATATTCTAGATCTAAAAGCCAGGGAAGCCCATAAAGTCTTTCATTATATCCAACAATTTCCCAGGCTTTGTCATATACATCATCTTTCATATTACTAGATACGCGATCTGTTACATCTAATAACCAACCAGCCTCAGCAAATTGTGCATACCATATATCATCAATTAAGACAACATCATAGGCTGGGTTAGCTCCAGAAATTGAAGTGATTAATTTATCATGCAAAGCATCATAACCAACTAATGTAAGCTCTACTTCTACACCTGGATTATCTTCTTCAAATTCAGCAATGATTTGATTATACTCTTCTGGTGTCCATCCAGCTTGTTTCATACTAATCATTTTAATTGTTTCTGCAGAAGTTGATAATGCAAATAAACCTACAAATAAAATTACAAGAGTTAAAATTAACAGCGACTTTTTATTAAACATTTCTCATCCCCCTTTAAATTTTTAATACTTAAATAAAAAGTTCCTTTATGATCCCTCCTTTTTCAATAATTTTAAAAAATCAAAAAATTTCTAATAAAATTATCTGAATTTAATCTATAATAACGGTTTTTTTATTAATTTTTTAAAAATTAGCCTTCCATTTATCAAATACAAAAGAAGTTACAGCTAAAATTTGGTAGTTTGCTTGATCTCTTCTATTTATAATTTTAGGTCTATCACTTTCATCAGGAAAATATGAACTTCCAAGTCTATTATTAATTTTTTTAAACATTTCTTCATTAAATTCATCAAAAAGACCTCCTAAAACAATCATTTGGGGATCAAATATATTTATTATACTAGATAAACCTTGAACAAAGTATTTTATAGCTCTATTAATTATTTTTTTGCATAATTTATCATTTTTTAAATAGCCAGTAATAATTTCTTTATAATCAAAAGGAGAATCAAATAAATCAGTTAAAAAAGTAATTTCTCCATTATCAACTGCTTTGTTAAAGTCATCTTCAATAGCTTTTATAGATGAGATTGTTTCTAAACACCCTCGATCACCACAGATGCACTTTTTTCCTTTAGATTTAACTTTCATATGTCCAATTTCTCCTGCATTACCATGGCTTCCGGTATATAAACTATTATTAACTATAATTCCACTACCAATCCCGTCTACCACATAAACATAAATTAAATTATCATATTTTTTATCTAACATATGACTCCATTCATAATAAACAGATAAGTTAGCATCATTATCTATATATATTGGTGCATAATTAAATATTTTTTCTAGTTCAGCTTTTAAATTAATATTACCTAAATAATGCGTTGTAGAACTTATTACTAAATCTTTATTCTCTTTATAGATACCCGGTACTGATACACCTATTCCAAAAATCTGTTCTTGACTTATATCAAACTCTTGGTTTTTAAATTTAATTACTTTTTTGATTTTTTTTATTATATCACCAAAAAATTCATTATTAACATCTATTATTTCTTTATCAATAAGTTCAATATCCAAATTATATATTGAATAAATAATCTTTCTTTCTTCAAAACTGATAGAGATTATATATTTATTATTACCTTTAAAGCTTAATAATTTAGGTGGTCTACCACCTGTTGAATCAGCAGTCATTTCGACAACTAAATCCTTATCCATTAAATCTTTCACTAGATAAGATATAGTTGTATGTGATACATCTAGATATTGAGTTAAGTCCGATCTAGAAATTGGTTGCCTTGTTATTATTTCATTTAGTACAGTTTGTTGATTATGCTTTTTTAAAGCTTTTGAGTTTTTTATTTCCATAATACCAAACCTCGATTTCTTTAAGTACCTTATTATATATATTGAAGATACTTTTAAAAAGTCCTTTAAAAAGTTAAAAATTTACTGATTTTTTGATAATTTCTGATAATTAAAAACTTCATTTAAACAATAAAAGGTATAAACTATCTTATCTTGAATATAATTAAGTAAGAAAATAATTTATTTAAGATAAAGAAAGGAAGGATACTGTGAAAATAATTTTATCACCAAGCAAAACTCAAAACCACGAAAGAAAAAGAGAAGAAAAAGGTAGAAATATTTTAAAAGAAGAAATGACTAAAGAATTATTCGATTATCTTAAATCTTTATCAAAAGAAGAACTAAAAAAAGAATTAGATATTCAAGGTAATCTTTTAGATAGAACCTATGAGCTGTATCAAGAACATAGCTATGATGATCAAACTCTCCCGGCTATTGAATGTTATAATGGTTCCGCATTTAAGCAAATTGATTTAGATAGCTACAATAAAGATCAGTTTTCATATATGCAGGAAAAGCTTATTATAATTTCTCCAATGTATGGTCCCCTTCATTCAGACACTGAGATCTGGCCCTATAGATTAGAAATGAGGCTTAAACCTAATGGAATTAATCTCAATGAGTACTGGCAAGATATAATGAAAGATTATTTTGATGATATTGATTTAATTATTAATTTAGCTTCAAATGAATATAGTAAAGTTGTAGAAGATAATTATCGAGGAAAAATAATTGACTTTTATTTTAAAGAAGAAAAAGAGGATGGCAGCCTTAAAACCGTGGGTTATTATGTTAAACATAATCGTGGTAAACTGCTGAATGAACTAGTTAAAAATCAGGTTGAGAGCATTGATGAAATTAAAAAGATAGATTTAGATGGTTATCAATACAATAAAGAACATTCTAATGAAAATGAATTCTATTTTATTAAACCATTTGAAAAATAATATTCAATTACTTTTATTAAAGAATCCGCTGAACAGCGGATTCTTATTTTTATAGTAATTATTTTAATATCTATTAAATCAAAATTCCCCACCAACTAAATAAATTATCAAGCAAATATGCTAATCCAGTTGAAATCAGGAAACCAAAAAAAGCAATAATGACTCCATGTTTAAACATTGTTTTTAAGTTAACTCCATAACCTGCACTAACAGCCAGGCAGCCATTACCAGAAGCAATTGCAAAAGACAAATTAACCGAAACTGTAAGTAATAAAATAACAGGAACTGGATTTATGTTCTGGGAAATAAAAAGTTTAATAATTATTGGCATTAATAAAGCAGCCGACGCAGTATTAGTAGAAATATTTGTTAAAAATGCTGTAACACCACCAAAAATCAAAAATGGTATGATACCATGACCATCAACAAAAAAAGTCAATAATGAACTTAAAATTTCTGCTAAACCTGAAAATTCAAGAACTTTAGCCAGTGCTAAAGCACTCGGCCAAACAATTAAAACAGTTATTGGAAAATATCTCATACTTTTAATTGAAAGAACATTTTCCTCTTCTTCTGTTGGAATAAAAAACAATAAAAAAGCCAGACTAAAAAATATGAAAGCAGGATCCAAAAATGGAAATAATTGAGTATATATTGGCTCTAAAAAAGCTGCTGCTACTGCTATTATAAAAACTAAAGCCGAAAACAACTCTCCTTTACTTAAACTCCCCATTTTTTTCAATTCTTTTTTGTATATTTCTTTTGTTCCAGGTAATTTCATATCTTTTTTTTGCAAAATATGACTAATATAGAAGCCAATAAAAGGAATGAAAATCAAAGTAAAAGGCAGCATTCTAATTGTCCATTCATAAAAATATATTTTTCTGCCAACTGCCTCGGAAAGAAATTCATAAATCAATAAGTTTTGACCTCCACCAAGCGGTGTAGGCAGACTACCTATTGAGGCACCCCAGGCAATTGCTAACAAAATATTAGTTGCAGCTGGATTATTCCAGCGTTTAGAATTAGAATCATAACCAAGATATTTTAATAAAGTCACAGCAACAGGCACAAAAACAGCTGCAGTAACTGTATCTGCAATTATTGAACTTAAGGTCACAGAAATCAAAAACCAGGCCCAAATCTGTTTTCTTGCACTATTGCCGATCAAAGATAATATTTTTAAAGATAATCTTCGAGCAAGGCCCCACCGCTGCCAGGCTGCTCCCATTGCACAGCTTCCTGCTATTAGAAATACTATTCGGTGGCTGAAAACATTTACTATTTCAGCAACTGGAGCAATAGGAATAAAGGTTGTCACAAAAATTGGAACTAAGGCTGTAATTACCGAGTTTAGCCGAGAAAGCCTCGCTTATGTCAATGGGCGGGGATGAATCGGCTAATTTATAGTTGAAAAAGCTTTATATTTGTTGAACGTTTGTTCTTTTAGTGGTATAATATATTTAGTATTAAAGTTTTTTAATTAGCTTAAAAAATCATTGATATTAATAATTAATGAAAAAGGTGTTTGCTATGCAATTAACATATGTGCTTGAATTATTAAAACCAACTAAAAGAAAAGAAAATATATTCTTGAATAATATTGCAGAAGTAGTTAAAAATCGTCAGGCTGTCGCTGCCAAACTTAAAGCAGGAGAAACTAAATTGAGTTCTGCTGACTTTAAAGAGCTTAACCTCCCCTCTGCTGTTAAAAACCAGAATATTAGGGAAGTTAAAGCTCTCTATAAATTATTTTTAAAATCTGGTTCTGAAAAAGATAATATAGACTTTAAGGATAACCAGCCCATCTGCTATAATAATCAAAATTATAATATTGATCACCATATAATCTCAATTCCTCTTTATACAACTAAATGTCAGAGATTTGCCTTCCCTGTTAAACAGACTGAAAGATTTGAAAAGCTGCAGCAGCATATCGATAGTGGCTGCAAATTGGGTAAAGCCAGTCTCTTCTACAAGAGAGGTAAATGGTATTTTGCTGTAACAATTAAAATTGCTGCTAAAAAAACTTCTAACTCTAATCTAATGGGAATTGACATAGGGCTTCGCCAATTAGCGGTTGCCAGTGTTAAAAATCCCCAAGGCAAAGAAATTAATCGCCAATTCCACAATGGTAAACAGGCAGGTTTTATCCGCAAAAAATATCGTATGTTAAGAAGAAAACTGGGTCAATCTAAAAAAGTTAAAGCTATTAAAAATATTAACGACAAAGAGCAGAGATGGATGACTGATTTAAACCATAAAATTAGTCGACAGCTTATTAATCTTGCTGTGCAGGAGCAAGTTGGGACTATAATTATGGAGAATCTAGAAAATATCCGAAATACTGCTAATAGTCTTAATAGAGCTGACAGAAACATCCATAGCTGGACTTTCTATCAACTTCAACATTTTGTTGAATATAAAGCTGAATTAGCTGGGATTAAGGTAGAATATATAAATCCTAAATATACCTCCCAGAGTTGTTCTAAATGCAACAAAATTAAAAAATCTAACCGCAAAACTAATCTATACTCTTGCGAGTGTGGTAATCATATCCACTCTGATTTAAATGCAAGTCGTAATATAGCTAATAAATATTTAGAGCAACAATCTGCTTAGATGGTAATAGTCTAAGTGCCTGAGTGCCTATATTAGCATAATGCTAGGATTATACTATTGAAATGTATAGTCGGCTATCTCAGGAGGGCTGATGGCACAGCCTAAAGTCGAAGACGTGACGGTCTCGATGACCAAATACTGAAACTATCATTGCGTAATCAAAAGAAAGTTTCAGTGAATTGGACTACTAGAAATAGACTGCCTTCTAATCATTCGACAACCTCGTGACGGCCTCGATGGCCTAATATCGAAATTATCATTTCGTAATACAAAAGAGAGTTTCGGTGAAAGTTTCTTTTAAGGAATCCTCGTTTGTGAGTGTTAACGAACGGGCGGGGAGGATGTCAAAACAGATATATTACCACTTGTCCACCACAGGGCCATCCAAATTAATATTCCTAGACCCCCTCGGGCCTGTATATCCATGACTGATAGTGGTACTAATAAAATTATTAAAAACGCAAGAGGTCCTAATATGATTATTTTAATTTTATTCATATCTATTCCAAAATTATCTACCATATATCTGCCGTCATTTTTCATCACAAAAAACCTCCTATATAGTAGACAATTAAAATAAAGTTACTCTAAAATATAATTAGCTAAAGTTCGTTGAATCTTTAAAATATCACTAGATTTTTTGCCAAATTTTTTTTCAATGGGTTCAGTAAGACCTGCTGTCCAAAGTTTAAGTTCAGCATCTCGATCAAAGGTTCCCGCTGATTCAATACTAAAATGACGAATGTTTTTATAAGGTATTGTGTGGTATTCTATTTTTTTACCGGTAACTCCCTGTTTATCTACTAAAATCAACCTTTTATCTGTAAAAACAAAATAGTCTCTCAATACATTATATCCACTTTCAATCTTTTCTCCTTCAATTATTATTTCTGCTAACTCTTTTTCCAATTTCTCTATTTCAACTTCTCCTGCATTTCCGAGAATTCCGTCTAATAATCCCATATTCAACCTCCTGATATTCTATAATTAAAATTTTTATTATTTTATCTACTTATTATAATTCTATAATACAAAGAATAATCCTTTAATATTACAGGTATAATCAAAAATAAAAGAACTAAAACGGCTGTCATAATAATTGTACAACCATTTTAGTTCTCATTAATTAATATTAATTTCTTAGTTTAAACTTTTTTTGATTTTTTCTGCTATCTTTTCTGCAGTTAATCCCAATTCTGCTGCTATTTCTTCTCCAGCAGCACTAAAGCCAAACTCTTCAACACCAAAAATTAGAGCACTTCCTCTTAAAATTCTGTACCAACCAGTTGGATTACCAGCTTCTATTGCCACACTTAATTTAACATTTTGGAGCAGCAGCTCCAAATAATTTTGATTTTGATATAATTTTTCTTTTTCAGGTACAGAAATTATTCGAACTCTGTAATCTCTTTTTAGCAGTTCTTTAACCTCCAGAGCGGTTTCAATTTCACTACCGGAAGCCATAACAGCAATATCCGGTTCAGCTTCACCAGAAACTACAAAGGCTCCTTTTTCAAATTCTGCTGCCGATATTTCCTTTTCATAAGCATTAACATTCTGACGGGCCATCACTAAAATTACTGGCTTATTCTTTTCCTCAACTGCAGCCTTCCAGGCCAACTTCACTTCAGTTTCTGTGGCAGGTCTAATAACTCTCAGACCCGGAATCATTCTTAAAGATTCAAGCTGCTCTATCGGCTGATGAGTAGGACCATCTTCACCAACATAAATAGAATCATGTGTGAACACGTAAATTACCGGTAACCCCATCAGAGCTGCCATCCTGATTGAAGGCCGCATATAATCAGAAAAGGTTAAATAAGTTGCAGTCACAGGTCTTAAACCGCCATGCAGCATTATTCCACCTGCTGCCGCTGCCATTGCATGTTCTCTAATTCCAAATTTAATGTTCCTGCCGGCAAAATAACCTCTTTTAATATCCGGATACTGATCCAGATTGATTCTTGTCGAAGCAGAGAGATCAGCTGTTCCTCCAACTAAATAAGGAAGCTTTTCGGCCAGCAGTTGATAATATTCACCTGCATAATTTCTAATCGGCTTCCCCTCTTTTTCCTGAACATCTAAAACATCTAAATCGAAATCTGCCTCAAGCTCAATTCCCGACATTAATTCCTGATATTCTTTCTCAAATTCTGCCTCATAGTTACTTTCAAGTTCCTTCCACTCAGCAAATTCTTTTTTCAGTTCAGCCAGGTAATCACTAAAATATTCATAGACCTTTTCTGGAACCTCAAAATCTCCTGTCGGCAGTCCGGCTTTCTTCTTCATTTCAATTATCTCTTCTTTCCCGAGTGGTGAGGCATGGGCGGAACTGTCACCTTCTTTGCCAGCAATTCCTTTTGCTATAACAGTATCTGCAACTATTAAAGTCGGTCTCTTCTGTTCTACTTTTGCTTTTTTAAATGCAGCTTCTAAATCAGAAAAGCTGCTCCCATCAACATCAGAAATAACCTGCCAGTTAGCAGACTCAAACCTTTTTTTAATATCATCTATAAAAGTTATTTCAGTTGGTCCATCAATTGAAACCCCATTATTATCATAAATAACAATTAATTTATCAAGCTCCAGACTACCTGCCAGCGAGGCTGCCTCATAGCTTATTCCTTCCATTAAATCTCCATCACCAGCTACCACATAGGTATAATGATCAATTAACTTATAATTCTCTTTATTGTATTTTTCAGCTAAAATTTCTTCAGCAAATGCAATTCCAACAGCATGAGCAAGCCCCTGACCTAAAGGTCCAGTAGTCATTTCAACTCCAGGAGTTAGCCCATATTCTGGATGTCCTGGAGTTTTAGAATGAAATTTCCTATACTTTTTTAGGTCTTCAAGACTCAAGTCATAACCGCTGAGATGAAGCAGTGAATAAAGCCAAATTGAACCGTGTCCGGCAGATAAAATCAGACGATCTCTATTAAACCAATCAGGGGCTTCAGGATTATATTTCATTTCCTCTGCAAAAAGATAGGCACCAATTTCTGCACATCCCAGAGGCATTCCAGCATGTCCAGAACCGGCATATTCAACTGCATCTGCAGAAAGAGCTCTAACTGTATCAGCAATTTTTTGCAGCATTTATTTCCCTCCTCTATTCTTCTGCCATCTGTTCATGAAGAAAGTTAACTAATTCTTCCAGTGCAGTTTCTGCATCTTCACCTTTACATTTAATTATTATTTCATTACCCTGACTTACTCCCAGACTCAAAACCCCCATTATACTTTTGGCATTAACTTCTTTTTCTCCATAAATAATCGTTACATCAGATTTAAAAGTCCCTGCTTTTTGAACAAATTTTGAAGCAGGTCTGGCATGAAGTCCGGTTTCATTAGTTATTTCAACATTTTTTTCTACTGTCATTTTAGCATCCTTTCTAGATTTAATTGAAGATCTCCATATTTTTAACATTATCTTATTTATTAAAATTATTCTGCAACAGTTTATATGCAGCACCCTCAGATTCTGCCGCTAAAAGATCATCCATTAATTTTCTGTTGTTTGCAAATTCCATAATATCTGTCAGTGCCGGCATATGAGATTTTTTATCTATTGGTGCCAGCACAAAAATAAATTTTATTGGGTCAAATTGATGGCCGAGTTTAATTCCTTTTTTAATTACCAGCAGACTAATCGCTGACTCTTTGACACCATCTTCTATTCCAGCGTGGGCCAGACAGATTTCGGGAGCAATTGCAATATAGGGCCCCTTATCTTCTACAATTTCGATCATCCTTTTAATATAGCGGGGCTCAATTAAGTCTTTAGCTAAAAGCAGACTACCAGCTTCTTTAATTGCTTCTTTCCAGTCAGCTGCTCTTTCTATAATTTTAATCTGATCCCTTTTAAACAGCTTTAAAAGATCTTTTTTCCTGTCTTTTAGGCCAGTTCCAGCTTCTCTTTTCATTTTTTCAGCAGCAAAATAATCCCTGATTTTTTCTAAAGCTGCTGGAATCCGCTCTTTATCCAAAAAAGGTCTCAACAGCTCAATAATTTCTTCCGGCTCCAGACCAGTATTTTCTGCCAGCAGGGACTCATAGTCCACCGGCTTCTGTTCTGAACTGACTTTTTGCTTCTCTTCATTAAAAATCCCATATTCCATTTTTCTCTGCTGAAGATAGTCTTTAATTTTTTCAATATCATTTTCCTCTAAAAATGGATTAACCTCAATTACATCCTTTGCTTCCAAACTTAAAGGGATTGTAGAAATTACAAAATCAATTTCTTTTAGAATCTCATTGTCCTCCAAATCCAGACTGGAGAGGCTGTCAACTATCTCAATTGCTTTAAACTCATTTTTTAGACGGACTTCCAGAAGATTGGTGGTTCCAACTCCACTGGAGCAAACAATTGCAACCTTTGCCTTTTTCCTTTTTTGAAAATTAATTCTCTCCAGAGCAGCACCAAAATGAATAGTCAGGTATCCAACCTCGTCTTCACTGATTTCGACATAAAATTCACTCTGAATCAGCCTCGCTGCCAGTTTTGAAGCTTCAAAAACCTCGCCGTACTTTTCTTTAATATCTTCCAGCAGCGGATTCTGAATTGGTAGATTAAAAATAATCCGGTTGACAATTGCCTGCAGGTGAACAAGAAGACCTGAATATAGTTTCTGATCTCCAGCAAAACTGGTAGAAAAATATTTTTCTACAACTCTTATCATTTCTTTAACCAGATATTCAAGCTCATCTTCCTTTAACTCACTGCTTGCTTTTCCTTCTCTCATTTTTGCTCCTAAAAGATGAATCGTAATAAATCCAATCTCATCTTTTGGAATTTCTACCGGGAATTTTTCTTCCAGTAAATCTCCTATTTTTCTGGCAATCTCAAATTCATTTTTCTTTTTAATCATTTTCAATCTTTCAGGGTCGATCTTTATGTCCTGTTCTGCTAAAAGACGAGAAATAGCAAAAGCTACATGAACGATCAGACCGGTAAATGCACTATCAGTAAAGCGAATACCGAGTTCTTTTTCTGCCATTTTGACAACTGACTCAATTTCTTCCAAATTGAGCTCACCTAAAAGATTTTTTATTTCTTCATCATATCCGTGCTCTAAGCGGCTTTTAAAATCAACCTTTTTATTGCTCTTATTTAATAGTTCAATCATATTGCCAGTTTCATAGCTTTCATTGAGCAGACTTTTCATTGCATGTCTGATATCAATTTCTGCACCTTCAATTTGAACTCCGTAATTTCTGCGCCTGATTAAAGCCAGATTTTTTTTAGTCAGCCAATTTTCCACCTGATCCAAATCCTTGCTTACTGTTGTCGAACTCACATCTAAAAGATCAGCCAGTTCAAAAATTAAAATTGGTTCTTTTTTTTGGAAAAGTCTATATAAGATAAGGTATTTCCTCATTTTGGCAGAACGAAAATGACGGCTGTTGTAAAAATCATTAAACTCTGCAAAAACTTTAAACTGCTCTTCTGCTTCTCCTTCTAAAAGCACACCGAAATTTGGTTTTTTAGTCAGCTTTAATTCATATTTTTGAATCAAATCTTCAATCTCATTCAGGTCATAGCGAATTGTTCTGCTGCTTACATCCAGAATTTCAGAAAGAACCTGTATAGATACAGGCCCTTTCTGATCAACTAGGTATTTATATAACTCAAATAATCTGGTACTTTTTTTCATTTTAAGCGAACAGCTTCGCTATATAACCAATTATTATACCAACAACTCCGAAATCGGCATCACCAAAGGTTGTATTTGCAAAACCAAGTGATCCTAAGACCGGTAATAAGAGCGCTGGTAAAAATGAGATTAAGACACCATTAACAAAGGCACCAAGCATTGCTCCCTTCTTACCACCTGTGGAATTACCAAATACTCCCGCAGTTGCTCCGGTAAAGAAGTGAGGAACCATTCCGGGAATAATTAAGGCCAGACCCAGAGGTCCAAGGAAGAACATGCTGACAAGCCCCCCTAAAAAGCTGAATAAAAAACCAATAATTACTGCATTTGGTGCATAGGTAAAGGTTATCGGACAGTCCAGTGCAGGCTTTGCATCCGGAACTAATTTTTCACCAATACCCTGGAAGGCAGGAACAATCTCACCAATGATCATTCTTACACCAGTTAAGATAATGTGAACACCAGCTGCAAAAGTAATACCCTGCATCAGTGCGAACATAAAGATACTCTGTCCACCCGAATACTGAGAATAAATGTCACGACCAGCAATTAAAGAAACTATAAAGAAAATAATGATCATAGTCAGCATAGTAGCAAGAACTGATTCTTTTAAGAAGCTCAAATATTTAGGAACTTTAATATCTTCAGTGCTGTCTTCTGGATCTCCAACTACCTTACCAACAAGACCTGCTGCAACATAGCCAGTTGTTCCAAAATGACCGAGTGCAACATCAGTACCACCGGTAATTTTTTTCATAAACGGTTCTGCTAAAGCCGGGAAAAGCACCATTACAAAACCTAAAATTACAGCTCCAACAGCTATTAAAGGTACTCCTGTTAATCCTGCTGTACTTAAAACTGCTGATAATAAGGCTGCCATAAAGAAAATATGATGCCCGGTAAGGAATACATATTTTAATGGTGTAAATCTTGCAAAAAGCAGATTAGCTATAAAACCAAAAGCCATAATCAAAGCAGTTTGAGTACCAAGTGTCTGCTGTGCCAAAGCCACAATTGCTTCATTTGTTGGTATAACTCCCTGAATATTGAAAGCCTGTTGAATCATCGGCCCTAAATTATTCAGACTACCAATTAATACATTAGCACCAGCACCTAAGATTACAAAACCTAAGATACTCTTTAAGGTCCCTGACATTATCTTAGAAAATGGTTTTTTAAGCAGTGCCAGTCCCAAAAATGCCATTAAACCAACTAAAGTTGCAGGTTGATTTAAAACTTCATAAACTAAAAAATTAATAAAAGACATTAAAAAATCCATAAACTATTCCCTCCTTAAAGTTTTTTATATGCTGCCAAAACTTTTTCCTTAATCTCTTTTTTATCTGTCATATTTTTGACACTTATTACTTCTGCCGGATGCTCAATTTTTTCCCCGATTTCTTCACTGGCAAAAATGTAATCTGCCTGTTCCCCCATAATAGATGAAAGATCCTTAACCTCAACTGAGCCTTCGATACCTTCCTGCTCCATTATCTTTTCTATATTCATCTTTAAAACCAGACTGCTGCCCAGACCCATTCCACATACTGCTAGTACTCTCATGCTTTTCTCCTCCTATTTTTTGTTGATTGATCAATAAATTTAAGAATCTTAAAATTATTTTAATTAAAATCACTGCTGTGCCAGAATATCCTCAATATAGCTTAAGATTTCCCCTGCACTTCCCATTTCTGCAATATTGTCCACTGCAGATTCTTCCATTAAAACTACTGATAATTCCGAAATTGTTTTTACGTGCTTTTCATTATCTACTGTACCAAAAGCAAAGGCAATTTTTACAGGATCATTATTTTTATTTCCAAATTCTACCGGCTCAGCCAGAGTAATTAAGCTGAGGCAGTTTTCTTTAACCCCATCCTCCGGTCTGGCGTGTAAAAGAGCAATTCCCTTACCGATAACCACATAGGGTCCGTTGTCAATTATTGACTGCTTCATTGCTTCAATATATCTTTTTTCAATTTGACCTGCCTCTAATAATAGCTTTCCTGTTTCAGCAACCACTTCTTTCCAGTCAGCAGCTTCCACATTTACGGCTATATTTTTCTTTTGCAAAAGATCTAAAATCAAATCTTTTCACCTCCTGATTTAATTTGTTTCTTTAACTTCTGATTCTATTATACTCCCGTAATCCCCGAGATAGCAAGAGTTAATAAACTACTTCTTTTTCTAGAAATTGTGGCAAAGTATTTTATTTATTAAAAAAAGCACCCAAAAGCTGATTTATTTCAGCTAATAGGTGCTTTAATATTTAAGCATTAAATTGAATTTATTTTTTTAAAAATATTTTTAGCTCATTTTAGTCTTTAGTCTTCCATATTTTTTATTAAACTCAAATCGCCTGTTTTTGCTGCTTCTAGAATAGGACCCATATACTCGTCTACAAGTGATGCATCAAGTGGTATCGGCATATTTTTCAATTTCATATCCAACTGTGGATCTTTAGCAGCCTTTAAAGCTCTCTCTATATGCTGATCAGTAAATCCATCTAATTCAGAAAGAGTAGTAGGAAAGTTAACCTCTTTAGCAAATTTTATCATTCCCTCTGCAACTGCTTCACCTAATTTGCGACCATTTAAATTATTAATATCTACATCTATATATCCATTTCTTTTAAATATATCCCCTAAAACTTTTAATTGTTCTTCTATAGCTGGTGCAAAAAATACAGTGTAATAGATATTCATAATTCCACAGGCTCTTCCATGACTGCTCACATCTACTAAAGAAAAACTGGTAAGGTGCCCACCATTAGTTCCACCTATCATTATCGAATAAGCACCTAAATCTGTGGCTAATCCTAAAGCTTCACGTGCTTCAGTATCATGCAAATCATTAATAACTTTAGGCGTATTTTTAACTATCAGTTCAATAGCTGTAGAAGCAATCTCCTTTTCTAAATCATAATTTTCAGCATCGATTCCATAAAACACTTCTAAGCAGTGTGCTATCCCATCAAAAGCACCATCAATAGTTACCTTAAGCGGCATTGTTTCGGTTACTGCATAATCAAAAACAGATTTATGAGGAATGATAGCATTATCTACAATCAATTTCTTCTGGCCACTTACTAGATCAGTAACATTAGAATATTTTGTCAGATGCGCTCCAGAACTTGCCGCTGTTTGAATAGCGATTGTAGGAATTAGATGTTCTTTGCTGTGCTGTAGTGCCTCTGTCACAATTCCTGTTCCAAAATATTCGTCTATATGAGGACTATAATGACCGAGTGAAGCTACTATATTAGCAGCTTTAACTGCATCAATTGTACTTCCTCCACCAATAACTATTATAGAATCAGCTTCAAAAGTATGTAAATATCCTGCTAAACGATAAACATCTTCTCTGGGAGCATTTGGATTAGCCCCAGGAAATATTCTATTTCCAGCAATTTTTAGATTGTTTTTCTTAAGTGATTTTTTAACTTCAGTTACTGCTGTTTCTCGATAAGTATCATTAGAAATTAACAAAACCTTCTCACCATATTTTTTAGCATATTCTCCTACTTCATTTAAGATTCCTATACCTAAAGCATATTCCTCTCCTTTAAAATCATATAAGAGTGTTTTCGCTTTTTCTTTTAAATCCATTCTTGATATGCCTCCCTTATAAAAAATTTAAATTCCATCATTACTTCAACTAACTACATTCTGAGGTTTTTCTGCTAACCAGGCTTCAATATTATCAAATACTATCTCTGCTCTTTTGATAAAAGCTTCTTCTGTTGCAAAGGCTGTATGTGGAGTTAGAATTGTATTTTTAGCATTTAAAAGTGGATGATCTGAAGGAATCGGAGGCTCCATTTCAAAAACATCAATTCCAGCTCCTGCAATTTTTTCATTATTTAAAGCCTCAGCCAAAGCTTCACTGTTAACTACAGGTCCACGTGCCGTATTAATCAAAATTGCATCCTTTTTCATTAAAGCAATCTCTTCTACACCGATTAAATCTACAGTTGAGTCTTTAAGTGGAACATGCAGGCTCACAATATCACTATTCTGCATTAATTTATCAATCGGAAGATATTCTACCCCTAATTCTTCTCCCAGTTTATGTTGTTTATGGTCATCAACCAGAATATTGCAGCCAAAGGCAGCAGCTATTTTAGCAGTTTTTTGTCCTATTGAACCAAAACCAATTATCCCAAAGTTTTTTCCGAAAAGTTCATTCCCAATTAAATTTTTTCTTGTTTTACCAACTCTTACTGCCCCATCAGAATCTTTAATATTACGCATTAGATTAATTACTAGACCAAAAGCTAACTCTGCCACAGCCTGATTGGCATAACCAGATGAATTTGAAACTAAAATATCATTTTCTCTGCAGGCTTCCATAGCTATATGATCAAAACCAGTAAAAGCAACAGAAATCATCTTTAAATCTTTAGAAGCATTAATAACTTTCGCAGATAAAGGCTGATTGGCTATAATTAAAATATCAGCTTCTTTAACTCTCTTAATCATTTCCTGATCATTTTCTGCCCGACTTGAATAAGCAATTAGCTGATGTCCCTCAGCTTCCAGCTGCTGCCGATACTCTTCAATTTTCATCATTGAAATATTAATTGGTTCAACCATCACAATTTTCATATTATCTCCTCCAAGAATTTTTCCCATTTAGGCCATGTTATGTTTTAAACCGCCATTAAATTTGATTTCATTAACTTAATTTTAGCATTGTTCCAAAAACAAGACAAATATTTTAAGACTTAATTAACTTTTAACCTTATAGCCAATTTTAAATAAATAAGTAACTAAAACAAATAAGATTAGGGCAAAAGATCCAATAATAAGTGCAGATATTAAAGGTGAAATATCAGACTGTCCAACAAAAGAATAACGAACTGCATCTACCATGTAAAAAACTGGATTAAATAAAGATACCTTACTCCAGATTCCTGGCAGGCCTTTAACTGAATAAAAGACACCACTTAAAAATGTCAAAGGAGTAATAAAAAAGTTTGAAAAAATTGATACATGATCAAATTTTTCCGCCCAAAGGCCAGCAATTATTCCAAAAAGCGAGAAAATTGAAGACACTAAAACAGCAAAAAACAAAGCCAAAAATGGATGTGCAACTGCTCCTCCATAGAAATAAATTGAAACCAAGTAAGTTACAGTTCCAACCAGTAAACCTCTTACCATCCCACCAATCATAAAACCTAGGCTTAATTCGATGTAAGAAAAAGGGGCCAGCAAAAAATCAATGATAATCCCATTATATTTAGCTCCAATTAAAGAAGATGAAGTGTTTGCAAAAGAGTTTTGGATTAAACTCATCATAATTAATCCCGGTACTATAAAACTGATATATGGAATCCCATATCTCGGAACCTCTCTATTTTGAAAAGAATAAGAGAAGATAATTAAATATAAACCTGTAGAGATCAAAGGTGCAAACACAGTTTGAATTGCCACCTTTGAGAATCTAAGAACTTCTCTTTTAACAAGGCTCGAAAAAGTAATAGTATTAATTTTCATCATCCCCTAAATTAGTTAACTTAATAAAGACATCTTCTAATTTTGCACTTTCAATATTCATATCTACAATATCTAAATTTAAATCGTTTATCGTTTTTAGTATTTTATCTAAATTTCCTTTTGCAGTTTCAATTTCAATCTCTTTCTTTTCTTTATTTAAATTAAAATCAATCCCCAACAGCTCTTTATTCAATCCGTGAACTGAATCAGCAAATTGAATCTTAATCAGCTTTTTATCAATCGAATTGATCAGATTTTCCTTAGTGTCAACCTTAACTATCTTTCCCTTATTCATAATAGCAATCCGATCACATAAAGCTTCCGCTTCTTCTAAATAATGAGTTGTCAATATGATTGTTTTACCCTGCTTATTTAAATTAATAACATATTCCCAGAGGCTATTTCTTAATTCAACATCAACCCCTGCAGTCGGTTCATCTAAAACAATTATTTCAGGATCATGGACTAAAGCCTTAGCAATTAAAAGCCGCCTTTTCATTCCACCTGAAAGTTCACGTGGACCAATTTCTGCTTTATCAGTCAGGCTTAATGCTTCTAATAATTCATCTATTTTCTCTGAATTATCTTTAATTCCAAAATAACCAGAATGAATTTTTAGAGTTTCACGAACTGTAAAGTAAGGATCAAAAGTTATCTCCTGGGGCACAATTCCTAAAGATTTTTTTGTTTCCCTATAATTTGAAATAATATCCTTACCCAAAACTGTAATACTACCTGAATCTTTTTTAACTAAACCACCAAGGACTCCGATTAAAGTACTTTTGCCAGCACCATTAGGTCCCAACAGTCCAAAAAATTCTCCTTTTTTAATATCTAAATTAATATCACTTAAAGCCTGTAGATGACCATAACTTTTATTTGTATTTCTAATTTTTATAGCTGTAGACATAAAAATCCTCCTTAATAAACTATCTTTTGATACTAAATTAATACTTCCATTTAAACTGTTTCTCTCATTTTAGACATTGAATCTTTAATTGAAGCCATCAACCAGGTTGACATTATTATAAAAGCAGTTAGTTCTGCGATAGGGAAAGAATACCAGACAGCATCAAGACCGAATATTTCTCCTAAAATATACATCCCTGGAACTAAAAACACGGCCTGTCTTAAAAATGTGATAGCAAAACTAGGCATTCCTTTTCCAACTGCTTGAAATGTAGCTACACCAATTATATTTAAAACCATAAAGAAATATGATAAACTTACTCTTTTTAAAGCACTAACTCCAATATTTAAAAGCTTGGGATCACTATTAAATAATTTAATTATAACTTCTGGAAATAGTTGAAATACCGCAAAACCAATAACTCCAAAGCTCAAAGCAGCTGCATTACCGATTAAAATTGTTTTTTTCATCCGCTCAGGATTATTATGGCCAAAATTATAACCAACAATAGGCAGATAGCCCTGAGTTAAACCAAAGACCATCATTAAAAAGAAGGACTGCATTCTAAAAATCAAACCCATTACCGCTATCGCTGTAGAACTAAAAGCCCCCAAATATTATACATTGCTTGAATAATCATACCGACTATGGCCGGAGCGGATAATCTGAAAAGCAATTTTATTATTGGCTCCTGACCCATGCGGTCTGATTTTGATTGAATTTCCATCTTAACCCTCCATTAATAACAAAATTATAATTAAGGTAATTTATTTTTTAAAACATACTGCTTTAATTTTAGCATCTATACTCAAAAAAAACAATAATTTACTTAACAAAAGCTGGTTATTTACTTGATTTATTAGCCCGATCAATATTTTTTAACTAAATTAATAGCCATAATATTTCAAATTCTTTGACATTGGTTATTTGAAGTGATAAAATTTATATAGAGAAGTAGGAAATAGATATTTAATTATTTTCATTTATATAAAAATATTATAAATAACTCAAAATATATACAAAATACACAAAGAAGGGGGGATAATTTCTTAATTTTTTTAAGATAAGTTATTTCTTAAAATCTTTTTTATGTTAAAAAAAGGAGGAATAATAATGGGTATTACTTTAAACTTAGTTCTTGCTGCTTTTGGGGGAGGCGCATTTGGAGCTGCTTTAGGGGCATTACCTGCATTTATTTTCTGTGGTTTTGCTGTAATGGCTGGTGAAGCTTTAGCTCTGGCAACTGGTGGAGGTGTTATTACTGGTTCCATAGGTTTTGGTGCTTTATTTGGTCCTCATATTGCTTTTGCCGGTGGCGCTGCGGCAACAGCCTATGCTGGTCAAAAAGGGAAACTTGATGATGGTGCGAACATTTTGGCTCCACTTTATGGAATTGATGAAAATTGGGATATTCTACTCGTTGGTGGTATTTTTGGTATTTTAGGTATGGTAATTAATCAGTTTTTTTCTTCTATTGGCACACCCACTGATACAATTGCTTTAACTGTAGCAATTTCAGCACTTATTCATAGACTTGTTTTTAGTAAAACTGGTATTTTTGGTACTTATGATCCTGATAAAAGTGATTCTCGCTGGAAACCACCAGCAGAAATTGCCTGGCTGCCATGGCAGATGAACTTTTCGCAGCTGCTGGCTTTAGGACTCAGTGTCGGCTTGGTTTCAGGATATATTACTATTATTACAGGAAGTAAATTTATTATGTTTGGTATAACAGCTGCTTCTTTAATCATCTTAGAGACCAAGGGCAAAGGACCTGTTACCCACCATATTGCTTTTCCGGCTGCAGCTGCAGCAATTGCAACAGGAAGTGTTATCTGGGGAGGAATTTTCGGTATACTAGGTGCTTTTATTGGTGAGTTTTTTGCTCGTCTATTCTATGACTGGGGAGATACTCACATTGACCCTCCAGCCTGTACAATAGCTACTTTAATAACAGCTGCTATGTTATTTTTAGGTTTTACATTTTAAATAAGATCAAAAACTCCTGGCAGATAATATTTGTCAGGAGTTTTTTCTATCTAAATATTTTTTATTCAATTAAACTTCAATTATTATTTGAATTTAGAACATTTATCGTACCGGACAAGCTCCAGTTTCACAAGAAGCATCATCAATTTCTCTTTCTAGAAACTCAGTTTCATACTTAGAAACTAAGGACGGATTGAATTTTTCCATTTTTTTAACTCTTTCATTATATTCTTCTTCTGTTATTTCTTCATAAGGCATTAAATCATAGAAATTATCATTATAAGAAATAAAAGAAATACCCACAACACTATTCCAATTCTCCCATAACCATTCTTCTACATCTTTCCATTCATCATCACGAACATGAACAGTAATTGATGCATTATGATCAACATAATTTTCCATAAACATCTTATATGTTTCCAGCTGATCAATTGCATCTACATCCCCTTTAACTTCTCCTTCTGGCGCTTTAACAGGGAATTCAACCACTAGAGTTTCAGGGTCATCCGGATTCTGGCCAACTTCTGGATGAATCGGATAATCCAGTTCTTCACAGACTCTAGCCAGTGGATCAGAAGCAGAGATTCTTACTCGTCTAACATAATATGCACTGTGAGAATAGTGTAAACCACTGGAAACAGTTGGCATCTGAGTCTGTGTTCCCTCAGGTTTAACGGTTGTAATTAGTTTTGGCTCATTATCTCCAACTTCTTTAGCTATTTCTCTACCTGCTTTATGAGCAACTTCGCGCAACTCTTCTAATAATTGAGCCTCTTGAGCTTCATTTAGTCCAGCTGCATTTTTCATATCCTGCCAGCCAGTTAAAGAAGTTCCAATCAACCTGTCTCTTTTATTTATTTGATCCCATTCTGGTAATTCAAATTCAATTAAAGCCATTCTGTAACCCGCTCTGGCTGAAAGTTGTTGAGCCTCAAACATAGCTTCTCGATCAATATTACCTTCTTCATCTACAAAAGCCATTACATTCAATGATGTCAGATTACAAACTCCTCTCGAGTCCAGCAGAATTTCCGCACAGGGATTAACACCTTTAAAGTTTTCTCGGCGTCTGCTTCCCTCAACAGCATTGATAAATCCTGGCTCACCACTGAAACGCATCTGCTTAACATGCCACTTAAGCTGTTCTTTAGAAGGTTTTCCTTCATAAAAAATACTATTGTTACTCATCTGACGGTGAGATATTTCCTTATTGATTACCCACTCATCATTTTCTTTGACATATAAATTACTTTTTGCCTGAGCAATTTCTTTATCATCTTCACTGAAAAGACAGATTTGAGATGAACGTCTAACTCCACCCGACACAACATTTTCAGCTACAATATTTGCTAGATCCATTGCGTCGATTGGCTTTAATTTAACTCGTTTAATATCATCAAGTTCACGATCTGGTTTTTCTGTAAGCAGCTTATCTATTTTAGTAAACATCCGCTTTAAACTCTGATGTCCGGAAGCTGTCCCCCCAAAAGTCTTGAGTTTTTCACCTTTTGGACGTACAGAATCATAATTAAAAATGATTCTCTTTAAAGGTCGATAAGCATGATTAACTAAGAATTTGAAATAATATTCTAAGGATTGAATCCAACCTTCTTTAGAATCACCGACATTAATTGTTACAACATCATCTTCATCAAAATCAAAATCTGTATATTCTCTTCTCTCATCTTTATCAACTGGCTCATAATATTTATGGATTACTTCAATATCAGTTCTAATCTTAGGCAGCTGCTCTACATCACGAGGCAGGACTCGGAAACCAACTCCTGATCCGATCATTAAAAGATAAAACAAATCCTGATAAGCTTTAAAGCTGTCAATGACTGTAAAAGAACAGTTGTAATTACTCATTCCATATTTTTTAGATGATTCTGTAGAAGCTGTCCAGAGTGTACGCCCTGCTAAAAAGTTTTTTAAATTATATACATTATCATATAGTTTTTCCGCTTCTTTTTTAGTTGTCGGAGCCAATGAACAGTTATATTCAACAGCTCTTTTAACTGTTTCCCACCAATATTCACGACGCTGCTCTTCTTCTAACCAGCGCGAATATGTTCTATAGTAAATAAACTCTCCCAATTCAGTTGGAAAAGGGTTAGGCTGATGCTTATATTTACTTAAAAAATCATTTGATAAAAGTGCATTTTCCCGGTCTTTCTTTTTTCTATGCAGCCTAGACTGCTGTCTTTTATTTCTATATAAAATATATGCTTTAGCTGTTGTTACATATGCCGCCTTCATAAGTTTTTCTTCTACTAAATCCTGAATTTCTTCTACTTTAGGCACCTGATCTTCATTGTAGAAATCTATTATCAAATCAGATTCTACATCTAAGGCAACCTGTTCTGCATCATCCTCAGTCGCATCTTCTCCTGATTCGATCATAGCTCTATAAATCGCTTTGGTAATCTTATCTCGGCTGTAAGCAACCTCTCTATCATCTCGCTTAATCACCGTCATATCGGATTTGCTCAAAATAAAAACCTCCTTAAAATTTTTTCTCTAATTCTAAAACATAATTATAACATACTAATATTTAAATTGCATTTAATTAAAGCTTGATTAATCTGCTTAACTTTGCATTAAACTACAAATCTAAACAAAAACTTAGTTATTGACAGTTAATTATATCTATTTTAAAAACAAAAAATAACTAATCTTTAGTATTTAGCTATATTATTTATTATAAGATTAATATAGTCAAATATCAATTATTTTCTTAAATCCTTTTAACGAAAAATTTCTTCTTTTTTACCCTGATAAACTTCAACCTGCTCCCAAGTGGGAAGTCCTTCTATATCACCTTTAACAGTTATACATAATGCTCCAACTAAATTAGCAAGTTCAACAGCTTTTCTAATTGGAAGCTCTCTTAGAAGCCCCGTAATTAAACCTGCTGCAAAAGCATCTCCGGCTCCAATTAAATCAACAATATTATCAACACAATAAGGATCAACATGCTTTATTTGATCTCCCTGATAATATAAAGCCCCCTTAGAACCAATTTTGAGAACTATTAATGATCCAGGATCCATCATCTCATAAAAACCTTTAATAATTTCTTCTGGATCAGAAAGGCCAAGTAAAATTTTTCCTTCTTCAACTCCAGGAAGTAAAACATTTACCTGAGGAATTATTTTTAGCATTACTTTACGCATTTTTTCAATTGAATCCCAGAGCTTAAGCCTTAAATTGGGATCAAAAGAAATTTTTAAATTGTTTTCTTTTGCTACCCTCAAGGCTTCGGAAAAAGCAGCTTGAGCACTCTGACTTAAAGCTGGAGTAATTCCAGTTAAATGAAGATGCTTAGCCTTTTTAATATAATCTGCATTAATATCTTCTTTATTTAGATAGCTTGCAGCAGAATTATCTCGATAATAAAAAATTTTTGGTTCTTTAGTTGTATGCATTTCTTTGATCATAAGTCCAGTTCTATGCTCGGCATCCCTTTTAACTTGAGAAACATCTACCCCTTCACCTCTTACAAAAAATTCTACATAATCACCAAGTGGATCTTTACCCAATTTACTAATCCAACCAGAATTAAAGCCCAATCTTTTTACCCCAATTGCTACATTTGATTCTGCTCCGGCTATATATTTCGAAAAATTATTTAAATACTTTAAAGATCCTACCTCTTGTGGTGCCATAGCTGCCATTGTTTCCCCAATAGTAACAAGATCAATCATTTTAAATTCCTCCTAAAAAAATAAATATTTGCCTCTAATACTAAAACTGAAAAAAGGCCACAGCCTAAGCTGCAGCCTCTATTTGAATAAATTTATTAATTATTTATCTCTTAACTCTACCAGAAGCATTTCCTCCAGCTAGAGTTTCTACTTCTTTAACACTTACATGGTTAAAGTCACCAGGAATTGACTGCTTTAAGCAGGATGCAGCGGCTCCGAACTCAGCAGCTTCCTGAAGCTTTTTGCCAGTAACTAGAGAATATATTAAACCACCGGCAAAGGAGTCTCCTCCTCCAACACGATCAATAATTGTAATCTCATACTTTGTTGATTGCACAAAGTTTTCACCATCAAAAAGTACAACTAACCAACCATTATGCGAAGCACTATGGCTGATTCTTAAGTGACTACCAACTAATTCTAAATCAAAGCGGTCGATTAACTGTTTAGCAACATCTTTGTAACCTTCAACATTTAAATCACCACTGGTAATGTCAGAACCACTCTTGATATCAAATACCATTTCGGCATCTTCTTCATTTGCTATTACAATATCAGTATATTCCATTAAACCTTCCATTACCTGACCAGCTCTTTCTCTGCTCCAGAGCTTAGCGCGATAGTTTAAGTCGCAGCTTACCTTGACTCCGTGTTTTTTAGCAGCTTTAACAGCTTCTAAAGTAACATCTGACATCTGCTCACTTAAAGCAGGAGTAATTCCTGTATAGTGGAACCAGTCAACATCAGCAAAAATTACTTCCCAGTCAAAATCTGAACTTTCAGCTTCAGCGATTGCAGAATGAGCTCTATCATAAACTACGTTAGACGGTCTCTGGCTTGCACCATTTTCACAGTAATAGATTCCTAAACGGTCTCCACCACGTGCAATATAATCAGTATCAACACCAAAACGACGAACTTCATTTAAAGCAGCCTGACCGATCGGATTGTTAGGTAACTTAGTTACAAAACGAGCATCCAGGCCATAATTAGCCAAAGATACAGCAGTATTTGCCTCCCCTCCACCATAAATCACATTAAAAGAATCCGCCTGAATAAAACGCTCATGGTTAGGTGGTGTCAAACGCAGCATAATTTCTCCAAAAGTAACAACTTTCTTAGACATAAAATAAAAACCTCCTGTTAAATTTTGATTAAATTTAAATGTACTTCTAGTAATAAAATGGACCTCTCAGCTGACTAACCTGCTCACAAATATAAGAGCAATCCAGTCAATCTTCTCACCTAAAAGAAATGGTCTTAAATCTCATTGAATTTAATGACTTTATCTAGAATAACTTAATGAAGATTTTTAATAAATCAGGCTGAAGGGCAGGACGCCCTGAACTGACCGTGCCACAGGATATGGCAATCGAGAAGTGTGCCTTATTTATTAAAAAGATGAATTTTAGTTGTTCTCTAAAGTTATTTCTGAAATGAGATTTAAGCCATTTCTGCTCTGGCTTCCTTAATTAAACGAATAAATTCTTTAGCAGTTTCTGTTACCTGTTCATAGTCACCAGTTTTTGCACCTTTGCTTAAGGAACTACCTACACCAACTGCTAAACTTCCAGCTTTAATCCAATCTTTAACATTATCCAAACTTACTCCACCAGTAGGCATTAAAGGTGCCTGTGGTAAAGGCCCTTTAACAGCTTTGATAATCTTAGGACCAAATAAAGTTGCCGGGAAAATCTTAACGATATCTGCACCATATTTCATTGCTTTAACTACTTCTGTTACACTCATTGCACCAGGCATAACTGCTTTTTGATAACGGTTACACATAGCGATAGTTTCTTCATCTAGAGAAGGAGAAACAATATACTCCGCTCCAGCTAAAATACAGGCACGAGCTGTTTCTGCATCTAAAACAGAACCAGCACCAATTAAAACCTCTTCTTTACTGTATTCATCAGTTAACTGTTTAATTACATCAACAGCTCCTGGAACAGTCATTGTAATTTCAATGGCATCAATACCACCTTTTTTTACAGCCTCTGTAATTTTTAATGCTTTTTCTGCATTTTCAGCTCTAACTACTGCAACAATACCAGTTTCCTCAACTCTTTTTAAATCTTCAACTTTACTCATTAAATAAGCCTCCTTTAAATTTTAAACCTTTTTGTCAAAACAACTCAACGATTTTCTCTAATTTTAGCCGGTATTTTAATAATCCGTTTTAGAAAGCACAAGAAATTAAATAATTAAATTTAAATCCGGCTTTATCTAAAAAAATTACTATTAAAACATGCTTATAAAATTGTGTTTCTAATAGTAAAACGACGTTTTATTTAAATCCTGTATATATAATTCTAGACTCAAAGTAATATTCCTTCTTTTTTTAAAAAAAATTTAAAAAATAATAAAAGGAGAAATAATATTGATCCTTAATTTAATATTAGACCATCATATATGATAATTAAAATTATAGAATTTTAAATCAATAAAATGAGGTGATAAAATGGGGATTAATAATCTATCAAATTTGATAGATGCTCACAACTGGTTTTTTAATGTTCAGGCAGGTAATAAAATTTTATATATTACTGCACTTTTAGTCTTTTTGGCTCTTCTCATTGTTTTAATAACAAAAAGATACAGAATTCCTATTGTAGTAGGTTATGTTTTTTTAGGTATCTTATTAAGTGAAGATATCATTAACACTCTACCATTTTTAAGTGACATACAAATAGAATGGTATTTGTTTGTAGTTGATAGTTTTGGCTATCTAACACATATTGCTCTTGGATTTATTGCATTTAGAATTGGAAGTGAACTTACAATTAAATTATTCAAAAGATTAGGAAAAGATATTCTGGTAATAGTTATATTTCAGACTATAGCTGCTTTTGGATTAGTAACTTTAGCTATTTATTTTATTGGGCAACCTCTATATATATCAATGCTTTTAGGCGCAATTGCTGCTGCTACAGCACCTGCTGCTACAGTAATGGTTCTCCGAGAATATAATTCTAAAGGTCCTTTAACTTCTGTCATTATGGCAGTTGTAGGAATTGATGACGCACTTGCTCTAATTATTTTCAGTATAATTGAACCAATTTCACTAATAATCCACAGTGGTAAAGCAGAATTAACAATTATTAAAACAATTGGAATACCGCTAATTGAAATCACAGGGTCTCTAATAATTGGGGTAATTATTGGTTATCTTACTCAATATTTTTTAATTAAATTTAAAAATAGAACTAAAAAAATTCTAACTTTGATTTCTGCAATTATCGGCGCTTCTGCAATTGCAATTTATACCGGTCATTCTCCATTAATTACAAATATGGCAGTAGGGTTTGCCTGTAAAAATTTTACTGATCAAAACCTTGAGATATCTGATTATCTAGAAATAATAACAGTACCATTATATGCAATGTTTTTTATTCTTGCAGGTACTGAAATCAAATTTACAGGTTTAAAACCAGGTTTTTCTTTAATCACTATTACATATATAACTGCAAGAATAATTGGTAAAGTTGGCGGAGCCTCTTCTGCTGCCTATTTAGTCCAAGCTCCTAAAAAAATAAGAAAGTATATCGGATTAAATCTTTTGCCGCAAAGTGGTGTTGCAATAGCAATGGCCTACACTATACAAAATAAATTTTCCACCTCCACATCAACTCTTGTTTTTAATGTTCTACTCTTTACTACTGCATTTACAGAAATTATCGGACCCCTTGCAACCAAATATTCAATTTCTAAAGCAGGAGAAATTGAAAAAGAAGAAAGCTAATACTTAATTAAAGTTTATTCTTGGAACAAAATGGCCTTCGGACAATCTGTAATACAGTAAGGTTAAATTTTGTTGATAGCGGAAATTATGAAACTATAAATATTAGCCATAACAAACCATTAGGCAAATTTCCTGGCTAGTAAAAAAAAGAGCCCTTAAAAGGACTCTTTTAATCCAGCATTAATTTTCAAAATAAATAATACTTAAACTAATTAAACTTTTATTAAAATTATAGAAAGTTATTTAATAACATCAGTTCCCATAAATGGTCTTAAAACCTCAGGGACTATTACTGTTCCATCTTCATTCTGATAGTTTTCTAAAATTGCAGCTACTGTTCTTCCAATTGCAAGGCCAGATCCATTTAAAGTATGAACAAATTTTGTACTTGCACCTGGTTCTGGACGATAGCGGATTCCAGCACGTCTTGCCTGAAAATCTTCGAAGTTAGAACAGGAAGAAATTTCTCTATAAGTATCATAGGCCGGCATCCAGACCTCTAAATCATAAGTTTTTGCCGAAGAGAAAGTTAAATCTCCTGTACAAAGGCTTACTACTCGATAAGGTAGCTCTAATTTCTGCAGAACATCCTCGGCATCTGCTGTTATTTTTTCTAATTCATCGTAAGAATCTTCTGGTTTCACAAATTTAACCATCTCAACTTTGTTAAATTGATGCTGACGAATTATACCTCTAGTGTCACGACCATGAGCACCCGCTTCAGCTCTAAAACAAGCACTATAAGCTGTTAAATATTCTGGCAGCTGATCTACATCGAGAATTTCCTCACGATAAAGGTTAGTTACTGGAACTTCAGCAGTTGGAATTAAATAATAGTCTAAACCTTCAAGTTTAAACATATCTTCTTTAAATTTGGGCAGCTGTCCGGTTCCTGTCATACTATCTGCATTAGCTATAAAAGGTGGAAAAACTTCCTTATAACCATGCTCATCAGTATGTAAATTAAGCATAAAATTAATTAAAGCTCTCTCTAATCTAGCACCTGCACCTTTAAGAAAAGTGAAGCGAGTTCCAGTTACTTTACCTCCTCTTTCAAAGTCTAATATATCTAAGTCTTCCCCAATATCCCAATGTGCTTTGTATTCAAAATCAAATTTTCTCGGCTGACCCCATTTTCTAACTTCTTTATTATCTTCTTCATCTGAACCAACTGGTACAGATTCATGGGGAATATTTGGAATACCTAAAAGTAAATCATTTAGTTTTTCTTCTACATCAGCAACTTTTTGATCTAATTCTTTAATTTTTTGAGATACATCCTGCATTTCTGCTATTAGATTAGAAGCATCTTCTCCATTTCTTTTTAATTCACCAATTTTATCAGAATTAACATTGCGTTTATGTTTTAATTGCTCAGCTTCATATAAAAGATCACGTCTTTTATCATCAAGTCCTTTGAATTTTTCAATTGGAGATTCCATATTCCTCTTTTTCATTGATTCTTCTACAAGTTCCGGATTTTCTCTAATAAATCTCATATCTAACATTTTTTATTCCTCCTTTAAAATTATGATGAATTTAAATTGACTTAAATTGTAACCTTATTTTAAGCTTAAAACACATATTTTTTTATAATTTCAAAAGAACAAAATGTCCTTCGTGTAATACAGTAAGGTTAAATTTTGTTGATAGCGGAAATTATGAAAACTATAAATATTATCCATAACAAACCATTAGGTATAATTTCCTAGCTAAAAAAAAACTCCTCCCTAAAAAGGGACGAGAATACTCGTGGTGCCACCCTAATGACAGCTGTAGCTGCCTCTTAAATAGTTTTAACGGACTCAACCGGTTCAGCTTAATTAAATTATTTTCAGCTTCACAGCTCCAGACCGGATTCAAAAATTAACTGGCTGATTTACAGCTGCCATCAGCTCTCTTATTTCAGTTAATAAATTTACTATTGTCTTTCACAGCTTCTAGATAGTTGGCTATTTGTTTGTTATGCTTATTATATTACAGTATTTTCCTTAATTCAAGTTAAATTTAATAAAATTTAACCAATAAAAGATAATTAACTTGTTATATTTATTTGTCATAAAAATAGATAATTATTCTAAAAAAATCTTTTCCAATCTTTCACTTAAATTACAGACTATCTCATAATTTATTGTTCCACATAGTTTTGCAATTTCAGAAGCAGATATTTCTTCATTTTTTTGTTTTCCAATCAAAACAACCTCATCGCCAACTTTAACCTCATTAAGATGATCCACGCTGACAATTGTCTGTCCCATACAAACTCTACCTCTAATGGGGGCCCTTTCACCTCTAATTAAAACTTCACCCTGGTTTGAAAGGAGACGGGGATATCCATCTTTATAACCAACAGGTAAAACAGCAAGCTTTTCTTTAGTCTCTGTTTTATAAGTAGAACCATAACTAATAAAAGAGTTAGCTGGAAGTTCTCTAATTTGAATTATTTTTGTTTTAAATGCTAAAACTGGCTCTAAATCAGCTTCTTTATTTAAATCATTAGAAGGTAAAAGTCCATAGAGCATAATACCTGGCCTGATTAAGTCCAAATAAGTTTCTGGTAAATCTATAATCGCTGCACTGTTGGCAATATGAATCAGAGGTATCTTATCTTGTTCTTTATTTAAAGATTTTATAAGTGAATTAAATTTTTGCAGCTGTAAATAAGAATAATCTTTATCTGCTTCATCAGCCTGAGCCAGATGAGAAAAAAGACCTTCTATTTTTATAAATTCTAATTTCTCTACATATTTTAAAACATCATTAATTTCTTTAGGGAAAAATCCAATTCTTCCCATCCCAGTATCTATTTTTAAATGAACTTTTATAATTTTATTCAATTTAGAGGCAGCTTTATTTAGAGCCTTAATAGTTTCTAAACTAGCAGTAGTCTGAATTAAATCACCAGCTATAACGTCCATTATTTGAAACTCCAAAATTTCAGCCAAAACTAAAATGGGTTTTTTAATTCCAGTATCTCTTAATTCAATTCCTTCCTCAGGACTACCAACACAGAAATATTCTACCCCTAACTGCGATAACTCCTTTGCAATCCTTACTGCTCCATGCCCATAAGCATTTGCTTTAACAACTGCAGCAATTTTAGTTCGACTTGAAATTTTACTGCGAATAAAATTATAGTTATTTTTTAAAGCGCTGAGATTGATCTCAATCCAGGTGGGCCTTTTTAACTGCAGTTCCATCCTTTTACCTCCATTTTTTAATAATTTATTGAAAATATCAGTTAAACGAATCAAATAAGCTAATGGTTTAGTTCCATTAGTTAAAGCAAAGGTTGAAATTCTAGCTACTGCTCCCGGCATATTTGCAGCAGAATCTGGATAAAAAATTCCTACCTCAATTTAATGAAGCAGGAATTTTAATCAATACTATATAATTTTACACAAATTATATCTTAAAGATTTTTCTCAATTTCTGCAGCTTCTCTTAAACCTTCAACAAAATCTTGAAAGGCCTGGCTTTGTTTCTGATTTCTTAACTGACTTTTAATTTGAGAACTTACCTCTTCAAAACTTCTAACTCCAGCTTCTCTAAAATCAGTTACTTTAATTATATGAAAACCAAATTGAGTTTTTACTGGTTCAGAACTAACTTCTCCCACATTTAGTTCCATTGCAGCATCACGGAAGGTTGCATCTAAGCCGCGTTCATCAGCTGTTATAAAACCTAGATCACCACCATTTTCTGAAGTAGGTCCCGTAGAGTGTTCTTTAGCCATTTCTGCAAAATCAGCACCATTATTAATCTCCGCTAATACTTCTTCTGCTTTTTCTTTTTCATCAAACAAAATATGGCTAACTCTTTTTTGTTCAGCTGTTTTAAACTGTTCTTGATTATTATTATAAAATTCTTGTGCTTCAGCATCACTAACTTCTACCTTGTTTACAATTTCTTCTCTTAGTTTATTAACTAAAAATCCATTCATATTATTTTCAAAAAACATATTTTTATATTGATCCATTGAGTCAAATCCCTGATTCTGAATAGCTTGTTCTAGTTGATCATCATTGAGATTGTTCTGCTGTTTTAAAGCATTTACCTGCTGGTCAAAGATATTATTCATTTCTTCATTACTAACTTCAATTCCTCTTTTTTTTGCTTCCTGGACAAGCAATTCGTTAGTTATTAACTGTTCTAACTTTAACTTGCGAAATTCTTCTATTACATTTTGTCCAGCTTCTGTCTGTAATATTACAGATGCAAATTCTTGATTTGACTGCAGTAACTGCATCAAAATATTTCTGACACCTGCAAACTGCTCAAGTTCCTGCATTGAAATTTCTTCTCCATTAACATAGGCTGCCACTTCAGGTGTTTCTTCTGTTACTGTTTCACTAACATCCTGAGCATCTTGAGCCATTACTGGAATAGATAAAACTAAAAGCATAATTGCTGAAATAATTAAAATATTTTTCTTTAAATTCATTAATAAACACTCCCAATTAAAATATTCTTAATTTATAATTAACTGCCTTTAATTATACCACAAATCCAGTGATTAGCAAGAATTTAGCGGCTTTTCTAATTAAATTTT